>Ga0209702_10000165_pt1 | contig 130744 bp, 103 predicted proteins | sample FRY01_FD_187210 | JGI IMG/M metagenome (GOLD analysis project Ga0209702, IMG submission 187210) | Freshwater microbial communities from Lake Fryxell liftoff mats and glacier meltwater in Antarctica - FRY-01 (SPAdes) (version 2) | ecosystem: Environmental > Aquatic > Freshwater > Ice > Glacier...
TGCATCATGCGCAGGGTGTGCTGTGCCCAGTGACGCTGCACATGCACCTGGCCGCCGCCGTGCCGGTGCGGAACGGGATGCCGAAGAACCGGCCTTGCGTGGTGGTGGCTGGCGGGCGGGAACCGGCGCAGTGGGAAGCCTACCCGCACCACCAGTACCTGCACCGCAACGGCACGCTGCCCTGCTGCGATCAGGGCGGCTGCTGGAAAAGCCGCGTGGTGCCACTGGGGGACAAAGACCCGAAGGATGACCTGAACAAACTCTGCACGCATGTGGTGCACCTGCGTGATCCAGCCAAAAGCTTCCGCCGCAAACCCAACGAACCCCTGCCGCCGCATGCCCTGCCAGAGGCAGCGGGTCGAGTGCTGACCGATTACCTGCCCCAATGCCTGGATATGGTCACGGTGGCCGATGTGATCCGGGCCATTGAGCTGTACTTTGCCGGAGGCGTGGTGAAGTATCTTGATGCGCCACAGGCGGCAGCGGCGATGGCAGCCATCAAACAGCAGAAGAACGCAACCGGGGCGAGCAGAACTGACGCGCCCCCTGCCAAGGCAGGCTGCGCCGATAACTGATAGATGGCGTGCCCATAAGAATGTCATGAATGCTGCCGCACCTACACAACCGGCCCCGCACAATCCGTTCTGGGAAGAATCTCTCCAGATTCCCGCCATTGCTCATTTCGTCTGGTTGGGCGGGCGGCTGCCCCGGTTTGTGGTGGAGTTTGTCGGGCGGTTCCGGCGGCTGCATCCGCACTGGGAGCTTGTGGTGCATCAGTCGGTGCCGCTGGATTTGCCGGAGCGCTGGCAGCGCCACCTGCATTCCCTGAAAAGCCACGCGGGCCGCTCGGACTGGGTGCGGCTGTGGTTGATTCACCGACTGGGCGGCTTCTACCTCGACACGGATCTGTGGGCGTTTCGTTCCTTCGACGAGTTGCGGCACTATCGGTATTTGGCCTTGGGTACGGGAAAAGGCTGGTCGAACAACGCGCTATTCGCAGAAGCGGCCGGAGGACCGGCGGTGGCGGAACTGATCCGGCGGCTGGAGGCGCACACCTTTGAACTGGGTAATCCCTTTTTCGTGGAGCCGAGGTCGGGATGGCAATGGTCGAAATATTACAACGCGGGACCGGCCCTGTTCACCATGGCGGGAATGGAGCGGCCCGATTTGTTTCATCTGTCCCCGAATCACTGGTTTCAAGGTGCTCACAAGAAGGAAGTGCGGCTGGAATTGGTCCGGGCGAGCGATGCGGAACTGCCGACATTGTACCAACGGTGGATGAAAATGCCGGATGGGGTGTGGCCCTTCGGACTGCATTGCGGCAGTGAGTCGGACCGGCTGGCGTTTCCCGATGCTGAAGGCGGATCGCCCCACGCACTGAAAAAAGCGACGGCTATTCTGAAGCGGCTCCCACTCGGCCAGCGGGTGGATGCGGTGGTCGTTGGAGATGGGAATGGCACGCTGTCGAGCGAATGGCTTGCCCATGCACCACGGCTGCATGTGACCCTTGTGGCGAGCCTGAAAGACAGAGATCGTGTGGCTGGGGTGACGGCGTTTGCGGCGGAGCGGAGAGTGATTTTGACCACTCATCCGGTGGCGGCATCAGATGCGGTTCCCGACAAGAGCCTGGAGGTGGTGTTCATCGATTCACCTCAAGAAGGCGAATCCATGGAAACAACCCTCCAACGGTGGCGGCCCAAGCTCAAACCGGGCGGCTGGCTGGGCGGAGCCGGGGCGCGTGACGAGGCGCAGCGATTTGCGGCAAGCCAGGGTCGTCGCCTGGAGCAGGACGAAGATGACACTTGGTTCTTGCCGGTCTCAGCGGACGACAAACGACAATTGATTACTACTCACCCGACCATGAAAACGCCAAGAAAAACCGCCCTCCTGACTTATCGCACGGGAAACATCGGCGACGATGTGCAGTCGTTGTCGTTGTCTCAACCGCATTTGCTCGGAAAGCCGGAGCTATGGATCGACCGCGATCAGTTTGCCGATTACGCGGATGCGGGGGCGGTCGATCTCGTGGCCAATGGCTTTTTCCTGTGCGCCAGTCGTTCGGGGAAACTCGCCTTTCCGCCGCCTTCCAACATCCGAACTCGCTATGTGGCACTTTGCGCGTCAAACCTCCCCAGCACAGAGGAAACCCTCGCGCATTTTCGCGCTAGCGGACCGGTGGGGTGTCGGGACCTGCATACGTTCAAATGGTGTAAAAATCGCGGACTGGAGCATTATTTTGCCTCTTGTCCAAGCTGCCTGCTGGAACGGGACTTCGACTGCCCAGGCAAGCCGGTGGCTGCCTACGATCCTGATGGTCCGATTGTGTTGGTCGATGTGAATCCCAAAGACTTGCCGCCCTTTGGCGTTTCCGACCGGTCGTTTTTGTGTCTGACCAATCGAGTGCGTCCCGGAGATTATCGGAGTGCGGAGACACGATTCGCGGCGCTGAAGCGGCGGCTACGAATCCTGCGCTCGGCGTCCCTTGTCATCACGAATCGGCTGCATGTGGCCATGCCCTGTGTGGGACTGGGAGTCCCCGTGGTGGTGGTTGAGGCAGACAGTCTGGCCTTCCGCCTCTCGGCATTGCCACCTTGGTTGAAGATTCACCGCAAAAAAAAGAACTTCGGGAGATTAACCTGAATCCGGCGCGGCACTACACCGACGATTTTCTCAAAAATCGCGCGGCGTGGCGCTCCATGGTGCGGGAGCGACTGGACGCGCGTCTGGCGCTGGATTGATTCTGAAGCTTTAGCCGAGGATTATGATTCGGTGTGTCACTTTTCCTCCGCCGTCACCGGCTCTCGAATTTGAAACTGCGTCTCCTTGCCGAGGTTCTTGGTGAGGGTGGTGGGGTAGTCCCAGGCGGCTTTGTTGGCGGAGTAGATCACTACGCGGCTGCGCATGGCGGCCATGGCGGCGGCTTGGGGGAGGTCGAGGTGTTGGAGGACGTTCAGCAGGGCGGGGGCGACGGCTTGGGGATCGCCCGCGACGGTGCCGTTGTGGGTGAGGGGCAGGTCGTGGAGGTCGAGGCGTTTGATGTTGTCTTCAAAGAGGGAGGCGTAGAGGGCATCCACGGCCATGTCCCGATGGGCCTGAAGCCAGAGCGGGGTTTCGCCGAAGCCGGGGATGGCGCGGAGGGTTTGCAGACTGCGGCGGATGTCCCAGACGCGCATGCCATCGAGGGTCTGGCCCAGGAGGTAGAAGCGGCGCAGGCGCTGGGTTTGCGCCTTTGGGCTGCCGGTCCAGGCGGTGGCACCGACACCACGTGGGCAGAGGTAGGCCATGCCCCACTTGAAGTTTTCCAACATTTTCTTCTCTTGCTCAAAGGCGGGTTCGTCGTGGGGGATGCCGGGAAAGGTCTCGATGAGCTTGGCAAAGCGTGAGTTGTAGGTGGCGCAGAATTCGTCCCAGCCGGGTTCATCGAGCACGTTGAGGGCGATGAGTTCCAAGTCTTCCGGCCGTAGTCCGGCGCGATGCACGATGTGGAGGCGCAGGCGATAGGGGGACTGGCTCTCGAAATCATAGGCGGTCATGCGCAGTCCATCGCGTTCGGCGGTGCTTTCCTTCTGCGGATTGACGGAGGCGATCTCCTGCGGCCAGCCGGCGAAGACTTTTTCCTTCAAGGCGGTCATCCACGTGTCATTCTGCTTTTCCCAATCAGCCGTGTTCGTCGCTGGAGCGGGTGCCTTGGCCATGGGGACGAAGGTTTCGTCGATCGTGGTGTTGAGTTCATCTTTGGGCAGTTCGGTGAAGACACGCAGGGTGGTGGGTTCGATGCTTTTCTTGGCACCCGCGTCGATCACCTGCATGGGGTCGGCACCTTTGAGGTGGCGCTCGAACCAATGGAACGCGCCCATGTTTAGCGGCTGCAGATCTTTGTGCGGGCCTTCGGCGACTTGTAGGCCGAGCTTGTTCTCAGCGCCGAGCAGGGTGTAAAGCCGCCGCACGTTCTGGTAGATGCGGAAGACGCCGTCGATGGGGAAGATGGGATCTTTGTCCGTGTTCACGATGAGCAGCGGACGCGGCGCGGCGAGGGCGACCATGCGCTCGAAATCCCAGCGGTAGGTGTTCACGAAGAACATGCAGTCGCAGTGGCCCTCCACGCAGCCGTCGATGACTTGGTTCTGCATGTCGGTGACGCCGGCGGTGGGGGCGCTGGCCTTGATACGCTCATCCAGCGCGGTGATCCACCACGAGTAGGCACCGCCGCCGCTGCGGCCGGTGACGCCGAAGCGGGTCTTGTCCACCTCCGGGCGTGTTTCGAGATAATCGAGTGCGCGGATGCAGCTCCATGCCTCCAGTCCGGCGGGCGTGTAGCCGCGTGAGTACCACCACCAGCGATTCTTACTGTAGGTGCCGTGGTGTTCGCCGCGAATCTCGCCGAGCTGCACGGTGTCGATGATGAGGCAGGCGTAGCCGTGGGTGGCGAACCAGACGCCGTGATGCTCATAGCCCGCCTTGTTGCCGGGGCTAATGCCGTCCTTCATGATGTTCGCATGTCCGCAGACATAGAGAATCGTCGGCAGTGGCTTTTCCACCGTGGCAGGCAGGTAGAGATTCGCCGTGACATACATGCCAGGCAGCGACTGGAAGTGGAGCTTTTCTACGACGTAGCCGTCGCCTTTCAATTCGCCGGTCTTCACGACTTGGAGCGGTCCTTTTTCCGGCAGGGGATCAAGGCCGAGCATCTCGAACATCTGCCGGCGATACTCGGGAGCCTTGGCCTGCCAGTCTGCCGCGCTCTCGATCTGGCCCACGCCGTTGTTCACCGCGATCTCGCGTGCTTGCTCGGTGAAATAACGATCCAGCAGCTTGTTGGCCGGAGTGGGTGGCGTTTTTTCGGGATAAGGGGAGGCTGCGAGGATGAACGACGGCAGCAGGCAGAGGAGCAGGGGAGTGCGCATGAGATGGAATGCAATCTCAAACGGCCTACAATGGCAAGAGTGATCGTGTGACGCGTGAATCGATCAGGAAGTGTGCAAAAAGACAAATGAGCGGTTGCATAAAAATCGAAACGTCTATATTCGCGACCCTGTTTTCAGCGGACCCTGCTCGGGTGGCGGAATTGGTATACGCGCAAGATTAAGGATCTTGTTCCGAAAGGATTGAGGGTTCGAGTCCCTTCCCGAGCACCATCAATAATTGGCGTCAATCGCCAAGAGTTGAGCGGTTCAAAGCAGCGGTAAACTGGGCCGCTTGTGTTGAGCAATTCAGCGGGATTCACGGCTGTTGATCATGTGCCCCGCGATGATTGAAAAAACCTGCTAGAATGCTGGTGCTGTTGCAAGATTTCCCGGCGACCGGCGACCGGCGAGGTTTTTTTGCGTCCACTGCCGATCAATTTCTTGCCAGAAAATTTCGACTCGCTAGAATGCGCGGCTTTACCCGTCCCGGACCAACCACCCGACATCTTCTGACATGCCTCCATCCTTCCTGCTGCAAAACGGAATCGCCCTCGCTATCGCTCTCTCAGTGCTGGGCCTGGTATTCGCCTTGATCCTGATCCGCAAAGTCGTCGGCGCGGACGCTGGCAATGAAAAGATGGCCGCCATCGCTGGCGCGATCCAAGCGGGTGCCAAGGCCTACATGCACCGACAGATTGTGGCGGTGAGCCTCATCGCCGTGATCATTTTTGCCGCGGTGTGGTATTTGCGCGATGGCATAACCGCCGCCGGTTTCGTGGTCGGTGCGGTGTGCTCCCTGGGCGCGGGTTACATCGGTATGATGATCGCAGTGCGGGCGAATGTGCGCACGGCGCAGGCCGCCTCTGCCAGCAGCCACTCGGCGCTGAAGGTGGCCTTCAATGGCGGTGCCGTGACCGGCCTGCTCGTGGTGGCGCTGGGGTTATTTTCGGTTGGCGTGTTCTATTTGATCGTCAAAGGCATGACGAATGGTGCCGAGAACGGTGCGAAGCATGCGATCGACTCGCTCATCGGTCTCGCACTGGGCAGTTCGCTCATCAGCGTGTTCGCGCGTCTCGGCGGCGGCATCTACACGAAGGCGGCGGACGTCGGCGCTGATCTCGTGGGCAAGATCGAGCAAAACCTCAACGAGGACGATCCGCGCAATCCGGCGACCATCGCCGACAACGTGGGTGACAATGTGGGCGACTGCGCTGGCATGGCGGCGGATGTGTTTGAAACTTACGCGGTGAGCTTGATCGGCGGCGTGTTGGTCGGCCATCTCACGGTGGGCACTGAGGCCTCGGTGATCTATCCTTTCGTGTTGTGCGGCCTAGCCATCATCGCCTCGCTGATCGGCATTGGCTGGGTGAACTTCGTGAAGCAGGAGGCAACGTCCTCGCTGGTCTGCGGGGTGGCGGTTTCTGGCATCATCGCCTCCGGTTTGTTCTGGTGGGCCACCTCGTCGATCTTCGGCGCAACGCTCAAAATCGGTGAACTCGTCGTTCCCAGTGTGAACATCTTTTACTGTGCGGCCATCGGCTTGATCATGACCTTGGTGGTCGTGTGGATCACGAACTACTACACGAGCACGCACCACAAGCCGGTGCGTCTGATTGCGAAGGCGTCTGAGACTGGGCACGCCACGAATATCATCGCGGGCATCAGCATCGGACATCAGGCCACATTGCTGCCGGTGCTGGCCATCGCGGCCTCCATCTGGGGCTGTTTTGATCTGGCGGGTTTGTATGGCATCGCGATCGCGGTTGTTTCCATGCTGAGCCTGTCCGGCATCATCATCTCGCTGGATGCCTTCGGCCCGATCACCGATAACGCGGGCGGCATCGCCGTCATGTCCGGCTTGCCTGAGCAGGTGCGCAAGATCACCGACGAACTCGACGCCGTGGGCAACACGATGAAGGCAGTGACGAAGGGCTATGCTATCGCCAGCGCCGGATTGGCCGCGATGGTGCTGTTCGGTTCGTATGTCGAGGAGTTGAAAGCATTTTTAACACCTCCTGGCGGCGTTGCTCCTGACATTCGCTTTGACCTGACGGATCACCGCGTGGTCATCGGCATGTTTGTCGGCGGCCTGCTGCCCTTCCTGTTCACCTCCTTTTGCATGAGCGCGGTGGGCAGCGCTGCCGGTGCCGTGGTGCGCGAAGTGCGCCGCCAGATTACCGCGAAGCCGGGCATCCTCAATGGCACAGACATTCCTGACTACGCGCAATGTGTGGACATCGTGACCAAGGCCGCACTAGGCCAGATGATCCTGCCAGCGCTGCTGCCGCTGATTTTTGTGATCGGCATGGCCTACGTCGGCATGGAGGCGCTGGGCGGCGTGCTCATCGGCACCATCGTCACCGGTTTGTTTGTTGGCATTTCGATGACCAGCGCCGGTGGTGCCTGGGACAACGCGAAGAAATACATCGAGGAAGGCAATCACGGCGGCAAAGGCAGCTTGGCTCACCAAGCCGCCGTCACCGGTGACACCGTGGGCGATCCTTACAAGGACACCGCCGGACCGGCCGTGAACCCGATGATCAAGGTGGTGAACATTCTCGCCATCCTGATCATCCCGATCGTCTTCAAAAAGTAACCGCGTGTCAGTCTGGAATCAGCGTTTGATTCCATGCGGCCGGGGCAGCACTGTGAGCGCCGAGTGACAGCCCGACCTGACAACAATCTCCGCATCGCCATCACCGGCTCGCTGGTGGTGCATGCCCTGATGTTTATGCTGCTGGCGTGGGTGTTTGCCGGTGAGGCCGCCAGCAGGCTGTGGCGGCAGGCCTCTGCGGCACCGAAGGAAAAAGAAATCGTCCTGCTGTTCCCGGAGCAGCTCATTCCTGAACCGCCGCCAGTGGTGCCATTACCGCCACCACCGGCCCCAAAGAAGGAAGTTTACATCCGCACGGCGCAGAATGAACGCGCCGCGAACGCACCGAAGAACGCCGCCTTCATTTCAGACCGCAACACCACGGCTGCCACAGTCAAGGCACCGTTTCCAGACGCCACCGAGCCACTGCCCACGATGGATGGCTTGAAGCTGCCAACGCGGGATCTGGCGGATCGCGATCATCGCGACGGCGAGATCAAGGACGACGCCCAGCCCAAGACGCCGCAGGGTGCCCCCGCCATGCTGCAACCGCAGCCCCCCTCACCACCGCGTCCGCCCTCCATCGTCAAGCCCAAGGATGCTGCCCCGCCACCGCAGCCGAAGGTGCCGCCGCAAACCGTTGCCAAGGCCGTGCCGGAATCGACGCCACTGACCAAGATGATGGAGGAGGCGGACAAAGCGCTGGCCAGTGTGGACAAGAACCGCCTTTCCATTGAGGTGAAGAAGGCGGAAATGGTGCCAGACACACCGCCGATGCCGCAGCAGCCAGCGCCGCAGACGCCTCCGGCCCGCGAAACCGCCCAGGCCATGCCGGAGTCGCCGGATCAGCCGGTGCCAAAGGCGATCCCGGTGATGGAAGACCCGATCACGCGCACCACCCGCAATCAGGACGCGGATGCCTTCACGCCATTCACACGCACGACGCAGACGAAGGGAACGCTCTCAAATCGTGGTAACGAAGCCGCCGTCGATGCCGAAGAATCGCCCAAGGGCCGCTACATCCGCCAGGTCACCGGGCAGGTGGAAAAGAAATGGCACCTCTACCGCCTCCTGCGTCGCGATGGTGTCACCTACGGCAGCCTGAAAATCGTTTTTTATGTGAACAAGAAAGGGAAGGTGGAGAATCTCCGCATCGTCAACGACAAGGAGTCCAATCCCATCCTCACCGGCTTCACCTTGCAGGCGATTCGTGATGCGGCCATTCCGCCCATTCCTGCCGATGTCATTCCCACACTCCCGATGAACGATCAGGAGCGACTGAAAATTGAATACAATGTCCTTATCTACTGATCTCCTCTTTGCTTCGCCGTTTTTTGCCGCCGCTGAAAACACCGCGCCGTCGGGCATCCAGCTTGTTTGGGATTTCCTCGCCACCGGTGGTTTTGTCATGGCGCTGCTGGTGATCTGCTCCATCGCGGCGATCACCGCCAGCATCCTCACTTGGCTGCAGTTGCGTGAGCAGATCATCATGCCAAACGGCGTCATCAGCCAGTTGCGCTCCATTCCCAATTACGCGGTCAAAGGCGACATCCGCCCGCTACAGGATTTCCTGGAGCGTGATGGCTCAATGCTCTCCCGCCTCGGTGCCATGGCCATCAGCGGGGCTTTCACCAGCAAGCAGGAATGCCACGATGCCTGCGCCATCAAGGGGCGCGAGGAAATTCACCGGCTGGAGTCCGGCATCCCGCTGCTGGAGGTGATGGTCACGGTGGCTCCATTGCTGGGCCTGCTCGGCACCACCGCCGGACTGGTGGGCATGTTCTCTGCCTTCGGCACAGGTGGCGACGGTGGGCCGGACACGGCGGCCATCGCCCATGAGATCGGGGTGGCCCTGCGCTGCACCATTGCGGGTCTGTTTGTCGCGGTGCCTTCAGTGCTGCTGCACACTTACTTTGTCCGCCGTTTGGATGCGCTGGCCGTGCGGGTCGAATCTGTCATGCAGGAGACCATCCAGCATTTCTACCAGCACTTTGAGGTGCAGCGTTCGAATTCCTGACCCCACTGCCCCATGAACCTGCGCCCCCGCCGCCGTCCGGTGCCCACGATCCCCATCGTGTCGCTCATCGACATCATGGTTATCCTGCTGATCTTCTTTGTGGCCACCACGACCTTCAAAAAGGACAAGACGCAGGTGAAGATCACCCTGCCGGAGTCCAAGTCGCTCGGTGGCGCTAGCACCGCGCCTGAGTCACGGGTCGCTATCAGCATCACCACCGAGCAGAAAATCTTTCTCGACGGCAAGCCGATCGAGCTCGATCAGCTCGCCGTTGCCATCACCTCGCTTAAAAATGCCAAGCCCGGCATGAAACTCGAATTGGAGGCCGACACCACCGCTGCACTCGGCGTGCTAGTCAAAGTCTGGGACGCCCTGCGCGAGGCTGGCTACAGCATCAATGATGTGCCGGCGCGGATTCAGCGGGCTACAGGTTCGTAGCATGCTACGCCCGTGGATGGGTCAAGTGTCGCCCTAAGGGATACTAGACTGACCACAGATCGCCACAATCACCGCTTCGCCTTGGTGTAAGGCACATACGGCTCGAACTTGAAATGTGTCGGCATGATGATGCCGCGCTTGCCGAGGATGGACGTTTCATTCTCCTTCACCTCAAAGCCCGGGTGGCCGATCCAGGCCCACTGCCAGCCTTCATTGGCGATGAACAGGCCGCCGCGTTCATGTCCGTCTCGAATGATGCCCGTCGTTTTCAAGCGCACTGGTGCAACATAATAGATGCCTTTGGCGGACTGAGCCTCCGGCTGGTAAAGCCCGGCTGGAAGGGTGAGATGGCCGTCTTTGTGGGTGCATGCCACTTCATGGGCGACGATGATGCCCGGTGTTCCTGAAGGGCAATGCTGCAAATCCTTGGTCGAGCAGGAAACAAACGCACAGGAGGCCAAAACGCTAAACAGCAGGTGTTTCATGAGGTGGTTGGGTGGAAAATGGTGGAGCTAAGGGGATTCGAACCCCTGACCTCTTCATTGCGAACGAAGCGCTCTACCAACTGAGCTATAGCCCCAAAATTGTGATGGTTGGACGAATCATGACGGCTGTTGGGAGTAGCCTGTCTCTCTTGGATGTCTTGGCGGAGATCGTTTGAGGGAGTAGGTGAACGCAGTGGTCGCCATTCATCGAACGGCGCTGATTATGCGGTGCTAGGTGATTCCGGCAAGCTGATTGTGACGGGGGAGTCACCGTTTGAGGGGTTATGCGATGTACTCGCGGAACAGCCCGCCAAAGACGGCCCCCACCCGCCAGAAGTTTTCCTGGCGGCCAAAGTGGCCGTCGCTGTACATGACGATGGCGTAGCGGGTGCCGCGATAGTCGAAAAAGAGTCCCTCGTGCTTGTAAGGACCGTCGGTGCCGGTTTTGCCGCCGATGAAGGTGATCTCGGCGGGCAGATACCAGCGTCCGCGGCCAAACTGGTTGCGGCGGCAGGACTCGATGAGCATCTCGCAGCCATGGTCCAGCCTGTAGTTCACCAGCCGCTCGAAGAACTCGGCGTAGAAGCGCGGGGACTGGCCGTTGGCGCGGATGGGCACGTCGGGGAGGTGGTATTTCTGCTCAAAGGCGCGTTCATCGGCGTCGCTGAAAAGAGAGAGCATGGCGTGCCAGGAGGCGTTGATGCTGAGATCACAGGCATTGATGATGTGCTGGAATCCCTCACGCGAGAGCTGGCCCTGCCTTGACTCCAGCAGCACGGCGGAGACGGCTGGCTTGGGCATGGAGGCGCCGATCAGGACGCGGTCCGCCTGGTGTTCAGCCAGGTAGGCACCAGTGGTGAGGTTTTTGACGGCGTAACCGAGTCGCGGATCATGCTTGATGCTTTCGTAGCCGCGCTGGAGCTCGGCGGTCCAGGCCAGGCCGAAGGCGGGTTTTGGAGCAAAACGAAAGGTCGCACCCGAGACGAGGAAGCGCTGATTGAACTCGAGCAGCGCTGCCGCACGCCTGCCGGAGACGAGGAACGGCGTGCCGCTGGAGGAGGATTGTGAAATCAGGCCGGTACGGCGGATTTCCTGCAAATCAGGCAGCATGCAGCCGCTGAGGGCCGCTGGGAGGGCACTGAGTGTCGCGCGCAGGAGGTTTCGACGTGTGTTCATGGCGGAATGGTGAAGGTGCCACCGCAGGCGTTGGCGATTTGATTGAGCAGCGAGGGTTTGTCGAGATCCACAGATGGCTCCTCGCCAATGCTGATGGTGTGGATGCGGGTTTGGAATTTTTGATGGATGCGGGTGGCGAGCTCCAGCACGTATTGCGGCGTGCCGTCGCTGGGTGAGCCGTCACTGAGAAAGTAGATGGCGTCGATGTTGGCGTCGGGAAGAATTTTGGTCAGGGCCAGGCTCAGCACCTCGCACATCGGCGTGCCGCCGTCTGCGGTGATGCGTTCGACAAAACGCACGGCCTGCTTGTGGTTCTTGACGTCGTTTACCGCGATGCCACGGCTGGAGAAGCAGGATTCGACATTTTCGCCGAAGGTGAGGATGCCGTAGCGCAGCTTGTCGGACTTGGTTTGCAGGGCCGAGAGCAGGTTGCTCATCTGCGCGGTGAGTTTGTTGATGCGCCCATCCTGGGTCATGCTGCCACTGATATCGAGGATGAACAGCGCGCCTTTGGCGCGAATTTCCATGCCGTAAAAGGCGGCCATGTTCATGGCAGGATCGTCATCGAGCTGCGGTAGCAGCGCTTCGATGGCTTTGAGATGGTGCATGCCGCCGAGGGCTTCTGCCGCACAGGCACGCAGGACGTGGGCGCAGGCTGGGTCAAGTAGGGTGGCAATGTGAGTGACGACGTTTTCAGGATTGTCAGGGAAGGCTCCGAGCGCCCGTGCGGCGAGGGCCACGCGCTCAGGATCGCGCAGTTTCGAGAGCGGGCCTTTGACTTGGGTGAGAATGCCCCAGAATAAGCCGCGCGCCTCGGGCAGGCCGCAATTGGCGAAAAACAGCAGCGTGTCGTCATCACACGCAGGGTGCTTGAGCAGCCAGTCGGCGAGCGTCGCACGCTCCACGCCGGTAGGCCAGGCGGCGACGATTTCGGCGAGGCGCAGCTTGATGCCCAGGCCAACTTTTTTGTCGCCGACGAGGCTGAGAACCGCATCCCCGGTCAGTTTGGCCGTGTGGAGGTCTTTGAGTGGAGCGACGGTCTCCTGATCCCCCGCCCGTGCCGCCCGAACGATGTTTTTGAGGAGCGACTCGGTTTCATCCGCGCCACGCAGGAGAGGTGCGGAGGCGAGGGCCAGCCACATGCAGAGGCGAAGGACAGGAGGCATGGAGACAGAGGTCTGGAGATTTAGGAAGGGGACTTCTCAGTTTTCAGGGATTGATCAGGCCGATGACCAAGGATGATTATTCAATAGACGCAGCTCAGCCAAGTCTAAAAAAGTGCCTTTCAGGGCAGGGGATTGGTGAAATGCGCGCATCACGACGAAGTCTTTCGCAAAGTTTGGAAATAATCTTTGACAGAGATGCCTGACGTCCTACTCTCGGACCACTTTTTCGGTAAAAGGCCGGGACGTATTGTCTCCATGAGACTCACATGTCCCGGTTTTCTTGTCGAAAGAGGAGGAGGTCTCTCATCGGGCCGCCGCAGGTTACGCTGTTATAGCTCAGTGGTAGAGCACGTCCTTGGTAAGGACGAGGTCGAGGGTTCAAGTCCCTCTAACAGCTCCAGCGGCAGACCATGGGGATTTTCGAAACACGACAAACGAACTCAGTCCCTAGCGCACCCCCTTAACTAACCTTACTCCATGGCTAAAGAAGCATTCCAACGCAATAAGCCGCACGTCAACATCGGCACGATTGGCCACGTTGACCACGGCAAAACCACCCTCACCGCCGCCATCACGACCGTCCTTTCCAAGAAGGGGTTCGCTCAGGCCAAGGCATATGATCAGATCGACGCGGCTCCAGAAGAAAAAGAGCGCGGCATCACGATCAACACCGCCCACGTGGAGTATGAAACCGAGAAGCGTCATTATGCGCACGTTGATTGCCCGGGGCATGCTGACTATGTGAAAAACATGATCACCGGTGCCGCCCAGATGGACGGTGGCGTGCTCGTGGTTTCCGCCGCTGACGGCCCGATGCCCCAGACCCGTGAGCATATCCTGCTCGCTCGTCAGGTTGGTGTGCCAGCCCTCGTGGTGTTCATGAACAAAGTGGACATGGTGGACGATCCAGAACTCCTTGATCTCGTCGAGATGGAAGTTCGCGACCTTCTTTCCAAGTACGATTTCCCAGGCGACGACATCCCGATCGTCAAGGGTTCCGCCCTCAAGGCTCTTGAAGGCGATCCCGAGCATGAGGCGAACATTAACAAGCTGATGGATGCCGTGGATAGCTACATCCCGCTGCCAGAGCGCCCAATCGACAAGGACTTCCTCATGCCAGTGGAAGACGTGTTCGCGATTGAAGGTCGTGGCACTGTCTGCACCGGCCGTATCGAGCGTGGCATCATCAAGAAGATGGGGGAAGTCGAAATCATCGGCATCCGCCCGACCGTCAAGACGACCGTCACTGACATTGAAATGTTCCGCAAGCTGCTCGACGAAGGTCGTGCGGGCGACAACGTCGGCCTCCTGTTGCGTGGCACCAAGAAGACCGACATCGAGCGCGGTCAGGTGATCGCCAAGCCCGGCTCCGTCACCCCTCATAAGAAGTTCACCGCCGAGGTGTACGTTCTCTCCAAGGATGAAGGTGGCCGTCACACACCGTTCTTCAATAACTACCGCCCGCAGTTCTACTTCCGCACCACGGACGTGACCGGTAGCGTGAAGCTTCCTGAAGGCGTGGAAATGGTGATGCCTGGTGACAATGTCTCGATCGAAGTCGAGCTGATCACCCCGATCGCCATGGAAAAGACCATCCGTTTCGCCATCCGTGAGGGTGGTAAGACCGTGGGTGCTGGCCGCGTGGCGACCATCCTCGACTAGTCTGCTTGTTCGTTTGTCTCGAGCCCCGCCGGGTCTGGCGCACAGACCCGGCGGTGGTTTCGTCTCTTCACTGAGGCGAAGGAGGCGGGCGACTTGCTAAATCGTCATTCACAGTTATTCATTCCGGGAAGCATTTTCGCTCAACACAGGTCAGTAGCTCAATTGGTAGAGTAGCGGTCTCCAAAACCGTTGGTTGTGGGTTCGAGTCCCCCCTGGCCTGCCAGCGAACATCCCGAGAATATCCGCAGAACAAGCAACGCTTCACATGAGACGCATCCGCAAATACATCAGCGAAGTCATTCTCGAACTCAAGAAGGCCACATGGCCCTGGGATCCCAAGGAGAAGGGTTTTGCCAAATACCGCGAGCTAATTGAATCCACCGGGGTGGTCTTTATCGCGATGATCCTGCTCGGAGCCTTTGTGGCTGCGTTCGACATCAGCTTCAAATGGGCCTTCGAGGCTGCGCAGAAGTTGGGCATGTAGCCCTCAACATTTTTTCCACCCTCTTTCCCCCCCTTTCGAAACTTATGGGAGCCATCCCCGCACCTCGCGACCAGTGGTTTGTCATCCACGTCCGTGCCGGCCTTGAACAAAAGGTCCGCGACAGCATGCTCCGCCGCATCGAAACGGAGGAAATGGGCGACCATGTCTTCCAGGTGCTCGTTCCCATGGAACGCGTGGCCGAAGTGAAGAAGGGCAAGCGCTCGGAGAGTAACCGCAAATTCTTCCCCGGTTACGTTATCACCAACTGCCATCTGCTCGACGAGCACAATCGGCTGGTGGAAAAAACCTGGTATTTCGTCAAGGAAACCGACGGCGTCCTCAACTTCGCCGGTGCCAAGGATCATCCGATCGCGATGCGAGCCGCTGAAGTCGAGGCCATGCTCAACCAAGTCCGCGACAAGGACGACGGTGCCGTGCCAAAAATCGCCTTCAGCCTCGGTGACACTGTGCGTGTGGCCGACGGTCCGTTCGAAAGTCAAAACGGTGTCGTGGAGGAAATCGACCCCGAGCGCGGCGTGCTGCGCGTCTCCGTCAATATTTTCGGTCGCTCCACTCCGGTCGATCTCGAATACTGGCAGGTGGAAAAAGCTTAACGCCCGTCTGATTCAACCCATTTTCATCCCAAGCAAGCAAGGAACACAAACACATGGCCAAGGAAATCATCAAACTCATCAAGCTCCAGATCAAAGCTGGCGCTGCCAACCCCGCACCGCCCATCGGCCCTGCTCTCGGTCAGGCCGGTGTGAACATCATGGCGTTCTGCAAGGAGTTCAACGCCGCTACCGCCAAGTCGGGTGGTGATGTGCTGCCCACCATCATCACCGTTTTCAAGGACAAGAGCTTCACCTTCATCACGAAGCAGCCTCCGGCCTCGAACCTCCTGAAGAAGGTGGCGAACATCGCCTCCGGCTCCGGTGAAGCGAACAAGAAGAAAGTCGCCAAAATCACCAAGGCACAGCTTCTTGAAGCCACCAAACTCAAGATCGCTGACCTTAACACCACTGACCTCGAACGTGCCTCCCGCATCATGGCTGGTACCGCCCGCCAAATGGGCATCGAAATCGCTAATTAATCACTCAACCCCAGCAGGAGAACCTCGCCGTTCGACACCACTGCACACCCACCATGCAAAAGAGAAGCAAACGCTACAAGAAAGCCGCCGAAATGGTTCCGGCAGGTAAGGTCTTCACGCTTGAAGAAGCCGCCGACCTCCTCCGCAAACTCCCAGGCACCAAGTTCAATCAGACCGTCACCCTGTCGTTCCGCATGGGTGTCGATCCGAAGAAGAGCGATCAAATGGTCCGCGGTACCTGCCCGCTGCCACACGGCTCCGGCAAGACTGTGCGTGTCGCCGTCTTCGCCCAAGGCGCTGCCGCTGAGGCCGCTAAGGCCGCCGGTGCTGACATCGTCGGCAACGAAGACCTCATCGCCAAGGTCAAGGACGGCTTCACCGACTTCGATGTCGCCATCGCCACACCCGCTGCGATGACTGAAGTTCGTAAACTTGGCAAACAGCTCGGCCCGCGTGGTTTGATGCCCAATCCCCGTACTGGCACCGTCACGGACGACACCGCCGCAGCCGTCAAGGCCGTGAAAGCTGGTCGTGCCGATTTCAAGCTCGACAAGAATGGCAACATCGCCTCTTCCGTCGGCAAAGCCTCTTTCGAAGTGAATCAGCTCACCGAAAACGCCACCGCGCTTATCGACGCGGTTGTTCGTGCCAAGCCAGCCTCCGCTCGTGGCCGCTACGTCGAGACGATCACGCTCGCCGCCACCATGTCGCCTGCGCTCCGCGTCGATGTGTCGAAATACGTCAAACTTTAATCCACGCAGCACCGAACCATGAAAGCTCTCAAAACATTGCTCATTGATGACCTGCTGCAACGGGTCAATGCCTCCCCGTTTCTCTTCGTCGTCGATTACACCGGCCTGAAGGTCGATAAATTCGCCGAACTCCGCAAGCGCCTCGCTGGCGTCAGCGCGGAAATTCACGTCTTCAAAAACAACTTGGTAAAGAAGGCCGCTGAACAGGCTGGTTATCCAGAAGACCTCAGCACCCATCTCGTCGGCCAGAGCGCCTACGTGACCGGTGCCAAGGACGTGTGTGCCACCGCGAAGGTCATGAAGAACTTCGCCACTGAGTTTCAAAAACCAGTGATGAAGGTCGGCGTGCTCGACGGCAACATGCTCGACGCCGAAGCCATCAAGGTTCTCGCTGATCTGCCTTCCCGCGAGGCGCTGCTCTCGCAGCTTCTCGGCGTGTTGCAGGCTCCCGCTTCGGCGCTGGCCCGCGTGCTTCAGGCCAAGGTTGACCTTGAATCTACCCCTGCTGAGGCTCCTGCGGCTGAGGCTCCTGCGGCTGAGGCTCCTGCGGCTGAGGCTCCTGCGGCTGAGGCTCCTGCGGCTGAGGCTCCTGCGGCTGAGGCTCCCGCGGCTGAGGCTCCCGCTGCTGAGGCTCCCGCGGCTGAGGCTCCCGCTGCTGAGGCTCCCACTGCAGAACCCCCCGCCGCTGAGTCCTAAACCCCATTTGAACAGATGGCCCGCCACACGGCGGGCCTGAATACCCAAACACCCAATGGTTCCTCGCCGGGGCAGAAGCTTTTGCCCTTAAATTATCCGCAGCTGCGGAGCGCGGCGACACCGACACAATAATATGGCTGACCTGAATAAAATCGTTGAAGAACTGAGTGGCTTGACTGTCATGCAAGTTGCAGAACTTGTGAAATCCCTTGAGGAAAAGTGGGGCGTGAGCGCCGCTGCTCCTGTAGCTGCTGCCGCTGCTGGCGGTGGTGCTGCCGCACCTGCCGCTGAGGAGAAGACCGAGTTCGACGTCATCCTCAAGGAAATTGATCCCGCCAAGAAAATCGCGGTCATCAAAGAAATCCGTGGCGTGGTCCCCGGCCTCGGCCTGGCAGAAGCGAAGAAGCTCGTCGAGAGCGCTCCGCAGACCATCAAGGAAGGCGTCAAGAAGGAAGAAGCGGAAGACATCAAGAAAAAGATGGAAGCCGCCGGCGCCAAAATCGAGATCAAGTAATCTCACGTTCCTCCTGCTCTTTGCCGCGTGGCGGCTGTCTTCAACCACAGCGCCACGCGGTTCAGGGCTCCGGTCAGTGTCAGTTCAATCCTCTGTTCGTTTTTGTTTCATCGCATGCCCGCCAATCTCCGTGACCTCCAGAACTTCCTCTGCCAGTGCAGTGGTTCCGGGGCTGCTCGCGGCATCATGGCGGGTTTTAATTATTTTTATGGTCTGAGTCCGGTTTCATCCCCGGCCTCCGGATGCTTCGTTTTCGCGACAATCGTGGGTGATGCCGGGCTGGCCGCCTGACATCACTGCTGTTGTTGCTTCGCGGAACTCACCTTCCGCTTTCCGTGCCCCCGCCAATCGCCCCCCTAACCGTCTCATCACTGCCTTATGTCCCAGCGCACCAATTTTGGCAAAATCCACGAAGTAGCCGAGCCGCCAAATCTCATCGAGATTCAGCTCCGCTCGTACGAGGAGTTTCTCCAGAAAAACACCCAGCACTCAAAGCGCAAGGATCTCGGCCTGCAGGCCGTGTTCCGGGAAGTTTTTCCGATCACCAGCTATGATGAGAAGATGACGCTGGATTTCGTCATGTACGAGATCGGCGAGCCGAAACTCAATTCCCTTGAGGCCATTCACGAGGCTGAGACCTACAGCGCGCCTTTGTATGTGACCTATGAGCTCAAGGATGAGCAGGGCGCGAAGCAGGAACGCGTGTACATGGGTGAAATCCCCCTCATGACCGTGCGTGGCACGTTCGTCATCAATGGCGCAGAACGCGTCGTCGTCTCTCAGCTCCACCGCTCCCCTGGCATCTGCTTTGAAACCTCCCAGCATCTCAATGGCCGCTGGTTGCATGGTTTCCGCATCATTCCTGACCGTGGTACTTGGCTCGAAGTGCAGTTCGACACCAATGACCTGCTCTACGTCTATCTCGACCGCCGTCGTCGTCGTCGCAAATTCCTCGCCACCACGCTCCTGCGTGTCATCGGTTTCCCGTCGGACGAGGACATTCTCCGTCTCTTCTACGAAATCCAGGACCTGAAGCTCAAGGAGAGCATTTCCGAAGAGGAAATCGCCACCAAAATCCTCTTCAACGACATCTTGGACGGCGAGCTCATCGTCGCCCGTGCTTACGAGCCGCTGACCTCCGGCGTTGTGCGCCAGCTCATCCAGCTTGGCCACAAGACGATCAAGGTCGTCACCGCCTCCCCGGATGATCTCCTCATCACCTCCCTGCGCAAAGACACCGCCAAGGACGAGGACGAGGCGCTCAAAGAAATCTACCGCCGTTTGCGTCCAGGCGACCCGCCTACCACGCCAAACGCGCGTGCGCTGGTGAAGCGCCTGTTCTTCGACCCGAAACGTTACGACCTCACCCGTGTGGGTCGTTACAAGATCAACCAGAAGCTCTCGCTCAAGATCGACACCGAAATGCGCATCCTCACCGCTGAGGACTATGTCTCGGCGTTGCGCTATCTTTTTCACCTGCGTGAAGGCCAGGGCATTCTCGATGATATTGACCATCTCGGCAGCCGTCGTGTGCGTGCCGTGGGCGAACTTCTCGCCAACCAGTGCCGTGTGGGACTCTCCCGCACCGAGCGTCTGGTCAAGGAGCGCATGACCTTGTTCGACGTGAACATGGACACCATGACGCCCGCCAAGCTCGTCAACCCGAAGGCGCTCTCCGCCGTCGTGCGTGACTTCTTTGGCCGCAGCCAGCTCAGCCAGTTCATGGACCAGATCAATCCGCTGGCCGAACTGACGCACAAGCGCCGTCTCTCCGCTCTCGGGCCTGGTGGTCTGAATCGTGACCGTGCCGGCTTCGAAGTTCGTGACGTTCATCCGTCCCATTATGGCCGTATTTGCCCGATTGAGACGCCGGAAGGTCCGAACATCGGTCTGATCAACTCTCTCGGCAGCTACGCCCGCATCAACGAATTCGGCTTTATCGAGACGCCGTATCGTCCGGTGAAGGACAGTGTCGTCTCCGACAAGATCGAGTACCTCACCGCCGATCAGGAGGAAAAGCACTACATCGCTCAGGCGAACAATCCGATCGACGAGAAGGGCCACTTCAAAGGTGCCAAGATCACCGTGCGTTACCGTGGCGACTTCATGGAAGTCGAACCGGCGATGGCCACGCTCATGGACGTCTCGCCGAAGCAGCTCGTCTCCGTCGCCGCCGCGCTGATCCCGTTCTTGGAACACGATGATGCCAACCGCGCGCTCATGGGTTCCAACATGCAACGCCAGGGCGTGCCGCTGCTCGAAGGCGAGTCGCCGCTCGTCGGCACCGGCATGGAAGGCAAGGCTGCGCGTGACTCACGCGCTGTGATCGTCGCCGACGGTCCCGGTACCGTCGCCGCCGCCACCGCCGATGTGATCATCGTCTCCAAGGACGGCAACCTGCCGGTCAAGGACGCTAAGTTCCTCGAAAACCCGCTCAAGTCGGTGCAGACCGACGAGGAAAAGGGACTCTACGTCTATCCTCTGCGCAAATTCGGCCGCAGCAATGCCGGCACCTGCATCAATCAAAAGCCGCTCGTCAAGCGTGGGCAGAAAATCAAGAAGGGGGATGTCATCGCCGACGGTCCTTGCACCGACCAGGGTGAGCTTGCCATCGGCAAGAACATGCTCGTCGCCTTCATGCCATGGAACGGCTACAACTTCGAAGATGCCATCACCATCAGCCGCCGCGTGGTGAAGGAGGACATCTATACCTCCATCCACATCGAGGACTTTGAAGTCATCGCCCGTGACACCAAGCTCGGACCTGAGGAAATCACGCGTGACATCCCGAACGTCGGAGATGAGGCGCTGAAAAACCTCGACGCCCAAGGCGTGGTGCGCATCGGCGCTGAAGTGAAGCCTGGCGACATTCTCGTCGGCAAGATCACGCCGAAGTCCGAGACCGAACTCGCCCCTGAAGAGCGCCTCTTGCGCGCCATCTTCGGTGAAAAGGCCGCTGACGTGAAGGACACCTCCCTGCGGGTGCCTTCCGGCTGCACCGGCATTATCATGGATGTCCGCATCGCCCAGCGTGGCATGGGTGACGCCTCTGCGAAGGAGAAACTCTCCCCGTCCGAGTACAAGAAGCACATCAAACAGATCGAGGAAGACTACCGTAACAAGAAGGAAGACCTCACCGAGCAACTCACGGAGCGCCTCTCCGACATCCTGCTCAATGAGAAGATCCCGCTCGACATTGTGAACGGTCAGACCGGCGAGCCTCTCGTCGGTGCCAACAAAAAGATCACCAAAACGATGCTCCGTCATGTGGCCGAAAGCTACGACACCATCGAGATCGACCCGAGCCCGATCCGCAACAAGATCTTCGACATCATCCAGACCTTCGAGCAGAAGTTCAGCGATGCCGATATGGAGCGTGAGCGCAACCTCGACAAAATCGAAAGCAGCGAGGAAACCGCCGACACCGGCGTCGTCAAGCAGGTGCGTGTGTTCATGGCCAGCAAGCGCAAGCTTTCTGTCGGTGACAAGATGGCCGGTCGCCATGGTAACAAAGGCATCGTCGCCAACATCGTTCCTGAAGAGGACATGCCATTCCTCGAAAACGGCACGCCAGTGGACATCGTGCTGAACCCGCTCGGCGTGCCATCACGCATGAACGTGGGGCAGGTGCTTGAAACCCATCTCGGCCTCGCGGCCAAGGCCCTCGGCATGAAAATCGCCACCCCGGTCTTCGATGGTATTCCTGAAACCAAGATCATGGAGTACATCAAGGAAGCCAAGAAGGTTCCCGGCTACGAATGGATGGGCCTCAATGGCAAGTCGAAGCTCTTCGACGGTCGCACCGGTGACTCCTTCAATCTCGATGTCGTCGTTGGCTACATCTACATGTTGAAGCTGAACCACCTTGTCGCTGATAAGATCCACGCCCGTGCGGTCGGACCTTACTCGCTCGTCACGCAGCAGCCTCTGGGCGGCAAGGCCCAATACGGCGGCCAGCGCTTCGGGGAAATGGAAGTGTGGGCGCTCGAAGCCTACGGTGCCGCTTACACGTTGCAGGAACTCCTCACCGTCAAATCCGACGATGTGCAGGGCCGCACTCGCATCTATGAGCAGATCGTCAAAGGTGACCACGCCCTTGAGGCGGGCACGCCGGAGTCGTTCAACGTTCTCATCAAGGAAATGCAATCCCTCGGTCTCGACGTGAAGGTGCATAAACGCGCCAGCGCCAATCCCGATGCGGAAGCCCTTGAAAGTTTCGCCACTGCGGCAGGAATCTAATCCCGCCTCCCCCCAGCAACCCAGCGCAAAAACCTGCTACCCATCCTCCACACATTATGAATGCTGACGCGAGCTTGAAAGAAATCTTCGGGGAACCCCAGAACGGCGAGGAGTTCGACTATGTGTCGATCTGCATCGCCTCCGCCGACCGCACCCGCTCCTGGTCCTCCGGCGAAGTCAAAAATCCGGAAACCATCAACTACCGCACCTTCAAGCCTGAAAAAGGCGGCTTGTTCTGCGAGCGTATCTTCGGACCCACCCGTGACTGGGAGTGCGCCTGCGGCAAGTACAAGCGCATCAAGCACAAGGGCGTCGTTTGCGACCGTTGCGGCGTTGAAGTGACCCTCTCACGCGTGCGTCGTGAGCGCATGGGCCACATCGAACTCGCCGTGCCGGTGACGCACATCTGGTTCTACAAGTGCATGCCTTCCCGCATCGGCCTCATGCTCGACATGACCGCCCGTTCGCTGGAGCGAGTGATCTATTACGAAGACTACATGGTCGTCGATCCCGGCAGCACGCCACTGCAACGCGGCCAGCTTCTCACCGAAGTCGATCTGCGCGAGGCCGAGGAACAGTATGGCGCTGACGCCTTCAAAGTCGGCATGGGCGCGCAGGCCATCCGCGACATCTTCGCCCAGATCAATCTGGCCGATCAGATCAAGGAACTTGAAGAGGCGATGACCAAGACGCGCTCCAAGCAGATCCGCAAGAAGCTCGCCAAGCGTCTCAAGCTCTGCCAGGGCTTTGCCGGCAGCCACAGCCGCCCAGAATGGATGATCCTCGAAGTGCTGCCGGTCATCCCGCCAGACCTGCGCCCTCTCGTCCCTCTCGAAGGTGGCCGCTTTGCGACTTCCGACTTGAACGATCTCTACCGTCGCGTCATCAACCGCAACAACCGCCTCAAGAACCTCCTCCAGCTCCGCACGCCGGATGTCATCATCCGCAACGAAAAGCGCATGCTACAGGAAGCCGTGGATGCATTGTTCGACAACGGCCGCCATGGCCGCCCAGTCACCGGCGCGGGCAATCGTCCGCTGAAGTCCATGTCCGACATGCTCAAGGGTAAGTCCGGCCGCTTCCGTCAGAACTTGCTCGGTAAGCGCGTCGATTACTCCGGCCGTTCCGTCATCGTCATCGGCCCTGACCTGCTGCTGCACCAATGCGGTCTGCCGAAGAAGATGGCGCTCGTCCTGTTCGAGCCATTCATCATCCGCCGTCTCAAGGAGATGGGCCTCGTCCACACCGTCCGCAGCGCGAAGAAGATGATCGAGCGCCGCACCCCCGAGGTGTGGGACATTCTCGATGAAGTGACCAAAGGTCACCCCGTCCTCCTCAACCGCGCTCCGACGCTCCATCGTCTTTCGATCCAGGCCTTCGAGCCGAAGCTCATCGAAGGTGAAGCCATCCGCGTGCATCCCCTCGTTTGTACGGCCTACAACGCCGACTTCGACGGTGACCAGATGGCCGTCCACGTCCCGCTTTCTATCGAAGCGCAGATGGAAGCCCGCCTGCTCATGCTCGCGCCGAACAATCTGTTCAGCCCTGCCAGCGGCAAGCCGGTGATGAACCCATCCCAGGACATTCCGCTGGGTTGTTACTTCCTCACTTACCTCCGCGAGTTCCCCACCCACGAGAAGCCCAAGAAGGGTGATGTCGAAGGTCGCATGCCGATCTTCAATGACGCTCCTGAAGTGGAGTTCGCCATCTCCGAAGGCGGTCTGGCTGTGAACGACAAGATTCGTTTCCGCAATCCCGACTACAAGCTGCCAAAGCGCCCCTTTGGCGACAACAGCTTGGCCGTGATCGAAACCACCGCCGGTCGTGTCATCTTCAATGAAACCTGGCCTGAGGGTGTCGGCTTCATCAACACCACCGTTGGCAAGAAGCAGGTGTCCGACATCATCTGGCGCTGCTTCCAGACCGTGGGCCAGCGTGAGACCGTTCACGCCCTGGACCGCCTCAAGAATCTCGGCTTCCGCGAAGCCACCCGCTCCGGTTGCTCCATCGGCATCACGGACATGGTCATCCCGCAGGCCAAGGCCGCCGGTCTGGCCAACGCCTACAAGCAGATCGAGGAAATCGAGAAGCAGTACCGCCGCGGCATCATCACCAATGGTGAGCGCTACCAAAAGATCATCGACATCTGGACCCAGGTCGGTGAGCAGGTCGCTGATGAGCTCTTCCGTACGTTGGAATACAACGAAGGCAAGAAGCATCACAACCCGCTCTACGTCATGGTGAACTCCGGTGCGCGTGGTAACCGCACCCAGATCAAGCAGCTCGCCGGTATGCGCGGTCTGATGGCCAAGCCTTCCGGTGAAATCATCGAACTGCCCATCACCTCGAACTTCCGTGAAGGTCTGACCGTCTCCGAATACTTCATCTCTACTCACGGTGCTCGTAAGGGCCTCGCTGACACGGCCTTGAAGACCGCTGACTCCGGCTACATGACCCGCAAGCTCGTCGATGTGTCCCAGGACGTCATCATCACTGAGGAAGACTGCGGCACCGTCAATGGCATCACCCTTGCCTCCATCTACCAGGGTGATGAGGAGATCGTCGATCTCAAGACCCGCATCTACGGCCGCACCAGTTGTGAGACCATCCACGATCCCGTGGACAAGAGCGTCGTCATTAAGGCCGGCCAGCTCGCCAACGAGAAGGAAGCCGCCCACCTCGCCAAGATCGGCGTGGAAAAGCTGAAAATCCGCTCCGTCCTCACCTGCGAAAGCAAGCGCGGTTGCTGTGCGAAATGCTACGGCCTCCACCTCGCTACACACCGCATGGCGAAGATCGGCGAAGCCGTCGGCATCGTCGCCGCTCAGTCCATCGGCGAGCCCGGAACGCAGCTCACCATGCGTACCTTCCACGTCGGTGGTGCTGCCATGAGCTCCTTCAAGCAGCCCTTCATCAACACCAAGAACGCCGGTATCGTCAAATACACCGACATGCGTGCGGTGGCCACTATCGAAGGCACCTGGATTTCCCTCACCAAGAACGGCATTCTCTCCATCCATGATGAAGACGGCCGTGAACTGGAGAGCCAGAAGCTCGTCGCCGGTGCCGTCATCTCCGTCGCAGACGGTTCTAAGGTCAAGAAAGGCCAGCAGATCGTCACCTGGGATCCTTACAACGTGCCGATTATCACCGAGAAGGCAGGTAAGCTGGAGTTCCGCGACATGATCGCCGGCATCACCTTCACCAAGGAAAAGAACGAGTCCACCGGCAACGAAGAGACCGTCGTCATCGAGCACAAAGAAGACCTCCATCCGCAGGTCGTCATCGTGAATGCGAAGACGCACGAAGTGCTCGCCAGCTACACCATTCCAGCCGGCGCCCACTTGAGCGTCAAGAACAACGAGAAGGTCGAAGCCGGTACCACCATCGCCAAGACCCCGCGTAAGGCCGCCAAGACCAAGGACATCACCGGCGGTCTGCCGCGGGTGGCCGAGCTCTTCGAAGCCCGCAAGCCCAAGGACGCCTGCGAAATCGCCCGCATCGACGGCACCGTCGAAATCGGCGGCCTCGTCCGTGGCAAGCGCCGCGTCATCGTCACTGACACCAAGACCGGCCAGCAGGAAGAGCATCTCATCCCCCGCAGCAAGCACATCTTGCTGTTCAACGGCGACCACGTCAGCAAAGGCGACCAGATCACCGACGGCCCTGTCGTCCCGCATGACCTCCTCGAAATTCTTGGCCCACAGGCGCTCCGCGAGCATCTCGTCAACGAAGTGCAGGAAGTGTACCGTGCCCAGGGCGTGGAAATCAATGACAAGCACGTTGAGATCATCATCCGGCAGATGCTGCGCAAGGTGAAGATCACCGATCCCGGCGATACCGAGTTCCTCTGGGGCGACCAGATCGACCGCGGCACCTTTGAGAAGGAGAACAACCGCATCAGTGAAGAAGGCGGCAAGCCTGCGGAAGCAGAACCCGTCCTCCTCGGCATCACCAAGGCCTCCCTCGAGACCGAGAGCTTCATCTCGGCGGCGTCCTTCCAGGACACCACCCGGGTGCTCACCGAGGCCGCCACCCTTGCGAAGTCCGACTTCCTGCGCGGCTTCAAGGAAAACGTCATCATGGGCCACCTCATCCCTGCCGGCACCGGTTTCATCACCAATCGCAACTTCGAGATCCGCGAAATGGAGCGTCCCACGCTTCCGGTTCAGGTCGAAGAAGAGGAAAGCCTCAGCGCTTAATCCGCCTCCATCACCCGCCTCCCTCGGTGCAAGCCGACGGAGGCGGTTTTGCGTGCTCCCTCTCACATCTACAAAGTTCGGATCGCCGTTCGTAGTTCGGGCTTCTGCCCCCTGGTCTCTCTGCGGTGAAAATGTCGGACGATGGCAACCGAAAGCCGCGAACGGCCCCCGCAACGTGCAAGAGTGCCCGCGCTACTTCCGCCGGACGGGCTGAAACCCGAACTCCGAGACAGGAACGGGAGGCTGCGTTCTCTTCGTTGCCTCCGGTGAAGCTCCGGCTCCGCATTTTTCACCTCTTGCGTTTCTTTGCGGCCAATGACTCTGGATGCTCAAGGACGAGGGCAACTCTACTGGCGAGAGGGGATGGCTGAAGCGGGGATTGCGCGGGTGGGGATCTTGGACTAACGCTCTGCAACACCGTTACCTCTGACTTCTCACGTCTTCAGCTTAGCCACCATGAACCGCCGCCACTTCTTCACCACCGCCCTCGCCGCCACCGCCGCTTCCCGCCTCAGCGCCCAGACGATCGCCAAAGCCGCTGCTGATCCGGCCTATGTGATCAAGCACAAGGGCATCAAGCACACGCTCATGGGCTGGTGCTGGAAGCCGATGGACATGCTGGAACTGGCGAAGCACGCGAAGGCCATCGGCCTCGTGGGCATCGAGGGCATCGACAGCAAGTTGTACCCGGAGGTGAAGAAACTCGGCCTCGACATCTCCCTGGTGGGCAGCCACGGCTTTTCCAAAGGTCCCTGCAACCCGGAGTTCCACGATGAAGTCGTCACCAAGCTCACCGATGCCATCAACCTGGCGGCCGATGTCGGCTGCAAGAAGGCCATCACCTTCACCGGCATGAAGTTCGACGGCATGGACCGTGACAAGGCCATTCAAAATTGCCTCAACACCTGGAAGGAAGTGCTCCCGCTGGCCGAGAAGAAGGGCATCACGCTGGTGCTGGAGCACCTGAACTCCCGCGACAGCTCCCACCCGATGAAGGGCCACCCCGGTTACTTCGGCGATGATGTGGACTTCTGCGTGGACCTGATCAACCAGATCGGCAGCCCGAACTTCAAGCTGCTCTTCGACATCTACCACGTCAGCATCATGAACGGCGACATCATCCGCCGCCTACGCCAGCACAAGGACGTAATCGGCCACCTCCACACGGCGGGCAATCCCGGCCGCTGTGAGCTGGACGAGCACCAGGAGATCAACTACCCCGCCGTCATGCAGGCCGTTCTAGAAATCGGCTACCACGACTTCGTGGCGCACGAGTTCATCCCGACCTGGGATGATCCGGTGCTGGCCCTGCGGCATGCGGCGATGGTGTGTGACGTGTGACGTGTGACGTGTTCCGCACACTCCGTGTGCGGTTGCCAGCGCCAGCCCACGGCTGGTTTTGCCTGGGTGAATCCCACCCAGAAGAGGTGGCATGCTGCGGCAGGTTCATCTCAAGCATGAACGCCCGGCTCGTTCTCCACCGCTCAGCCGTCTTTGGCTGGACCGAAATCATCTGCGACAAGGGAGATGGTGAGTGTCAGTCTTTCCGGTCCAAGCACGGCATTGCTATTCCGCACGCCGAGCACCGCCTGACCATAGCCAAGGCGAATCTCCCGGATTGTGCCGACCGCAAACATTTTCCGACCAGCGCGGCAGTCTTTGATTTTTTCGGTCAGAGTTGGATCAACTTCGGCATGTACCGTCACACCGACTTGCAGGCCATCGACCTTGATACTACCTCTTTCGACGGCTCCTGAGACGGAGGTTCTGCCACCGAAGATGAGGTGGTTCGCACACTCCGTGTACGGTTCATCGCGTAGGAGGAGCCGGTTACGAGGTGGCGTGATCTGACGATTTCGTTGTCGGCGAGTGTGTTCACGACTTGGCCTCCACGGTGATCATCCAGCCCATGCCGAACTTGTCTTTCAACATGCCGAAGCGCGGCGTCCAGAAGGTCTTGCTAAGGGGCATGGTGACTTCGCCGCCATCGCCGAGCGCGTTGAAGACGCGTTCGGCATCGGCTTCGGTGGGCACATTGATCGAGAGGGAGAAGGCGCGGAAGCCCTCGCTCTCCGCGCCGCCATCGGAGGCCATGATGACGCTGCTGCCTACTTTGAAGCTGGCGTGCATGACCTTGCTTTCATAACCGGGTGGGATCATGCCGGGCGGCATCGGATCGGGACTGTCGCTGTAGCGCATGAGCATTTCCTGCTGCGCACCGATGGCGGACTGGTAGAAGGCGAGGGCTTCCTCGCAGCGACCGCCGAAGAAGAGGTAGGGTTGGACGATGGTGGACATGGGGAGGGGAAATGACGAATGAACGCGAACCCAGTCTGGCTTCGTCATTCGGATTTACGCATTCGTTATTTAGGCGAGGAGCCGCTGGTGACGACTTGCGTGAGTTTGGCGAGACCTTTTTCGAAGTCGTCGCCGCACATTTTCGCGCAGTCCATGAAGAGGCTCATGACCTTGCCGATGAAGGGTTTCTTGCCCTGCATGGCCCAGAGGTGCCGGCTCCGCATTCCATGTTTCCATCCCAATGAAACATGGCACCGACGCCCTGCGTGGGGCCTTCAAGACGATGCTTCATTTCTGGGTCCAAACCGGTCCATGGCGACCACGACAGCCACTTTGAGAAGTCATTCACGACGGTGAACACAGCTGCTGGTGTGGCGGGGATGACGGCGGAGCGGGAGACTTTCATCTCATCGGACTGAAACGAGGCGACGATGAGGATGATGGCGATGACGGTGGCGAGTCCGAGAAGGATCTTTTCGTCGCATCAGAACTTGAGCAGATCGCCCACGGGCAGCGGCTTGCCCTGGCGGATGGATTCTTCGGCGACGAGGCACAGACCGGCGGACCACAGACCGTCGAGGCCGGTGGCGATGGGTTGTTTGCCGCTGCGGACCATGTCGATGCATTGGGCGATCTCGGCGCGGAGTTCGAAGACTTCGCCGCTGTGGGTTGCGATTTTGACCTGTTCGAGATTTTCACCGTCGAAGACTTTGAGGAAGTAGTCGGGCTCGAGGGTGCGGTCGAGTGCGCCGCTCCAACCGGCCCAGAGTGCGCCCTTGGTGCCGCTGACTTTGACCGTCTGATGATGCTCAAAGGCGGCGAGCGTCTGCGACACGACGGCGTAGCTGCCGTTCGGGTATTTGAACATGGCACTGAAGTTGTCGAACAGCGTGGGGCGCTGCGGATCACGCGAGTTGCCGTAGGCGTAGAGCTCCACGGGATCGCCACTGGCTGCGAGATACCAGCGGGCGAGATCGAAGAAGTGAATCGGCTCTTCGAGCACCCAACTGCCGACGCGGTTCTGGTCGTAGCGCCAGCCGGAAGCACCCTGGCGGTAGGGTTTGCGCGAAAGCTCGACGAGGACGTATTGCGGATCGCCGATGGTGCCGCGTTCGATGATCTTTTTGATCTCGCCCCATTGCGACGAGAGGCGCAGTTCATGACCGACGGCGAGGTGCACGCCATGCTGCTGCGCACCGGCGACGATGGCTTTGCAATCGTCGAGCGTGATGGCCATCGGCTTCTCCAGCAGCACGTGTTTGCCCTTCGCCATCGCAGCCAAAGCGATCTCGCGATGCGTGTGGCTCGGCGTGGCGATGTCAATGATGTCGAACTCGGCCTGCGCGATCATCGCGGCGGCATCGGCGAAAATTTTCGCCTTAGGATACGCGGCGGCGGCTTCCGCACGGGAGGCTTCCGATGGCACGGTGATGGCGACGAGCTGAGCGTCAGGATTGTCGTGAATGGATTTGGCGTGGAGTTTCCCCCAGGCACCGAAACCGGCGAGAGCGAAGCGAACGGGAGACATGGGCGGAGAGTTAGAAGTGAGAGGTCAGAGGTGAGATGTTGCGGGTCATTTGCGCGGTGCGGTGGTCAATGGAGTGACCGGGTTGGGAACGAGGCGGCCTTGGAGTTCGTTCAGGCGGCAGGTGGGCAAATGTGGCAGGACGTGTTTGGCGAAGAGATCACACTCGTCGAGGTGCGGGTAGCCGCTGAGGATGAAGGCGCGCATGCCCATGTCCATGTAGCGGTTGAGCTTGGATAGCACTTGATCGGGATCGCCGACGATGGCGCTGGCGCAGCCGCTGCGGGCGAGGCCGATGCCGCTCCAGAGGTGGTCTTCGATATAGAGGTCTTTGCTTTGCTCACGCAGCTCGTCCTGGCGTTTCACCCCGGCACTTTGGGCGTCCATGCTGCGGTTTTTGATCTCTTGGCCTTTTTCGCGGTCGAGCTTGGAGATGAGGTGGTCGGCGGCGGCGCGGGCTTCAGCTTCGGTTTCGCGGACGATGACGTGGGCGCGGAAGCCGAAGTCGATCTTGCGGCCATACGCGGCGGCTTTTCCGGCCATCACGCGCATGGTTTCAGCGATGCGGTCCGCGGTCTCCGGCCACATGAGGAAGACGTCGCAATGCTTGGCGCACAAGTCCTGTGCGGCGGGGGAGATGCCGCCGAAGTACATGAGCGGCCCGCCGTTTTGCTGGTAGGGCTTGGCGGGATCGGTGGTGGGGAGGGAGATGTTGTAGAACTCGCCCTTCCATTCAAAGGGGCCATCCGTGCGCCACAGTCCTTGCAGGATCTGGATGATCTCGCTGGCGCGGGCATAGCGGACTTCGTTGCTCTCCTTCTGGCCGGGCAAGTCGGAGGAGATGATGTTGATGCAGAGGCGGCCTTTGGCGAGGTGATCGACGGTGGCGATGGCACGGGCGAGCATGGGTGGCCAGACCTCGCCCATGCGCAGGGCGACGAGTTGATTGATCTGCTGCGTCTGCGGGGCGAGAGCAGCGGCAAAGCTCAGCGCGTCCTGTCCAGCGATCCAGCCGGAGGGCAGGAGTACATTTTGGTAGCCGTTGGCATCGGCCTTGCGCACGATGTCGCCGCAGTGCTCGTAGCTGGAGCGGAGACTGTCATCATGAACGCCAAGAAACTCGTAATCATCCCCGCAGAGGGCGGAGAACCAAGCGACTTCGACCTTGCGGTCAGGCGTGCGGATGGGTAAATCAGTCATGCGAGCATTGTTCCCGCTGGTCGGAAGTGTGAGCAACCGCCTTTTTATTTGAATGCGAAAAAATCCCATTTTCCAGTGTGAAACCCTTGGCTCTGCCATTTTACAGGTGCGCAGTGGGCGGGCCACCTCCCGCACCATCTTAGCGAAAGAGCTGGGCATCTCGCCTTCGACGGTGGGGATGTATGTGGACCGGCTGATCGCGGAGCATTTTCTGAATGAATCGGGCGTGGCCCAGGGGTCGATGGGACGCCCTCGGCGTATTCTGACGACTCGTGCCGATGCGGGCTGGTTTGCCGGGGTGGAGTTTCATGCGCTGCGCGTGCAGGCGGTGGGCGTGGATTTTTCCGGCAACGTGGTCGCGTCTGTCACCCGGCCTTTACCCGCTGAGGTAACCGCAGAACTCGTGATCGAAACGATTCTGTCCTGTGTGCTCAATCTGGCTGAAACCATGCGCGGGCCGCTGTTGGCGGTCGGGCTGGGCGTTCCGGGACTGGTGGACGCGCAGGCGGGGGTGGGGCTGCATTATGCCTTCATTCCTGACTGGAATCAGGTGCCCGTCTCCAGGCGGATCAGCGAGAAGCTCCATGTTCCCGTCATTTTGCAGAACAATCTGCGCGCGATCGCTCTGGCGGAGCGCTGGTTTGGATTGGGGCATGAGGTGAGTGATTTTGTGATTCTCGGGCCACGCAGCGGCTTTGGTGTGGCGATGGTGCAGGAGGGTAGGGTCATTGAGGGGGCGCATCACGCGGCGGGCGAGATTGGCCGCTGGCCGTGGCACCTAGGCAGCGGGAATGCCGTGAGCCAGGAGCTGCACCATCTGCTCAGTGCGCCTGCTGTTTGGCGGCGTCTAGCGGGCGAGCCCACCCGTGCAAAATTGCCGGAGGATCTGCGTTCGGCGCTCGCCGGGCTGGCGGATTCGACGGGGCCGGAATGGGCGGCCGTTTGCCTGGATTTCGCCCGTGTCATCGCCTGCCTGCAACTGCTCACGGACACCACTGTGTTCATTCTGCATGGGCCGCTGACCGCGTTGGGCGAGCGGTTTTGCGAAGCGATCATTCAGGGTATGCGCAGGCTGGCACCCGCCCTTGCTGGCAACCCGCTGAAACTGGTACCATCCACGCTGGGGGATGATGCCGGTGCGCTGGGGGCCGCATCCCTGGCCATGGAGGCTTGGTCCCCGGCTTAATTTTCATCCCACGCAGGCACAAAAAACCGGGTGGCAGGATCACTCCCGCACACCCGGTGAAGGGAACTGAGAATTACTTCTCCAGGTCCTCTTTAGCGGCTTTCCAGCCGGAAATGCCAGCGGAGAGGTGCTTCACGTTGGTGTAGCCGAGTTCAGCAGCCTTCTTGGCGGCGGCCTTGTAGGCGCTGCAAGCTGGGCCACCGCAATAGGCGACGACGAGGGCACCTTTGTCAGCAGGCAGGACGCTGGCGAGGTCTGCGCCTTTGCTGGCGAAGTCCACGGCTCCTGGCACATGGCCGTTGGCATAGGAGGCGGCACCATTCACGTCGATGACGGTGACTTTCTTGTCGGCGATGGCTTGCTTGAGGTCGGCGACGCTGATGTCAGGGAATTCAGCGGCGAAACCGGCGGAGGCGACGAGGGCGAAGGCGAGGGCGATGAGTTTTTTCATGATTGAATGATGGATAGGTTGAGTTTGGGTTTGCGCGGGTTGGGCTGTGCGCGGCAGCGGCCCCGTCTTCCGGGGCAAAGGGTTCATGGCAGGGAGTGTAACAACCGTTTTGTGGCTTGGTTCTTTGTTAAGACGCCAAGGAAGGAGAGTTTATTCCCGGAAATAACAGCCGTGCCAAGCTGCGAACGCAGGATTGGCTCTGAGGAGATTGGGCAAAGGTGGCGGGTGTCGGCAAACTTCATGGCGCGTTTGTAACGTGTTGGAATACGTTCCGTTTAGTCAAAAGCTGCAATTTATTACAGCATCGGGATGAACAGCCGCGCAAAACCATTGCGCATCTGGTGCAGCAGCGGGGCGGCTTCCAGTGATTCCGTCGTCACCTCACGGCTCACCGCCAGCTTCGCCGCCATCTCCGCCGCCAGTCGTGCGCCGAGTTCGGCATCATGGCAGGCCAGATTGAACTCAAAATTCAGGCGCAGGCTGCGCGGATCCCAGTTGGTGGAGCCCAGGAAGGACCACATGCCGTCGATCACGAAGAATTTGGAGTGATCAAATGGCGCGGGTGATTCAAAAATGCGGCAACCCATCGCCAGCAGCTCCGGGTACAGCGTCTGCGCCGCCCAGGCCACCAGCGGGATGTTGTTCTGCGCCGGAGTGAGGATGGTCACCTTCACGCCACGGATCGCACACAGCCGCAGCGCGGCCATCAGTGTGGGTGGTGGCAGGAAATACGGCGTGATGATCTGTACCTCCTCATGCGCGGCATTCAGCGCGGCAAAAAAGGCTGCGGGCATCACCTCCAGATCTTCATCAGGACCGTCCACGATGCCGACCGCGCTGACCTGCCCGGTGGGCGGTAGCTCAGGGAACCAGCGCGGGCCATCCAGCACCTCATCCGTGCAGAAGGCCCAGTCCTCGGCAAACACGCGCTGAATCTGCGCCACCACCGGCCCCGTCACCGCGAAATGCAGATCATGCACCGGATGCGCCGGGTTGCGGGCCAGCATATTACCTTCGCGGATGTTCATGCCGCCGGTGAAGGCCACGGTGCCGTCCACCACCAGGATTTTGCGGTGGTTGCGCAGGTTCATGGTGATCAAGCGCAGGATCATGCGCGCAGGCATGAAGCGTCGCGCGGTCACGCCCGCCCTGGCCAGTGCGGCCACCACCGGCGGCCAGGAGTATCGCGTGCCCGCGTCATCCACCATCACCCGCACCTCCACCCCGCGCTTCACGGCATTTGACAGCTCGGTGATGAAGTCCGCGCCGATCCCCGTGGCCTCAAAAATGTAGCTGGCTAGCGTGATGCTCTGCCGCGCTTCACGCATTGCCGCCAGCATGCGTGGCATCGCCTCATCACCGTTGTGCAGCGGCGTGATCTGATTGCCCTGGGTGAAGGTGAAACGTGAGATGCGGTCCAGCGTGCGGGCCAGCAGTTGATGCTCTTGCCTCGTGCCACTGTCCGTCGTCACGGGCAGTGGCCGCTCCGCCACGGTATCGCGCCAGGGCTCGCTGATGCCGCTGCGGTACTGCCTGCCACGGCGGCGCAGCAGATTGATGCCAAAAAACACATACAGCAGCGGCCCGATCAGCGGTGAAAACACCACCAGCGCCGTCCAGAAGCCCGCCGCGCGGTAGTCCCGATGCCGCAGCAGCAGATGCCCCAGCGCCAGCAGCGCGCAGGCGATGGATAACGCGGCCAGCGCCCCCGGCCAAAAAGTGAATTCAAACCAATGCATGTCGTAAACTGTGATGCATCGCCGCTTAGCGCCAAGAAACAACGCGAACCTGCGGCCTACAGCACTGGCTCACCGTCAAGACGGCGCAGTGGCACGACAGCGTTCACGCGGCCCGTTGAGCAGTCGCCCCAGCCAAGTGTAACGCACACACCACTGATAGCTCAGCAGCAGGAGGGCGCAGGAGACGAGGCAGATGGCGCTGAATTTGACCAAGGCAGGCATGGGCCAGTCGCGCACGAGCCACTGGCAGGCGATGACGAGCGGGAGATGTGCGAGGTAGAGCCAGTAGGCGGCGTCCGACAGGTAGCGGATGGCGCGGTTTTCACGCCTGAGCAGGCGGCGAAACAGGCCCATCATGGCAAAGGTCATCAGCCAGGCATAGAGCACCTGGAGCGCGCTACTGATCGGCCGCCGCAGCTCCGGCCGTGCCAGCTTTTCCCTCAGCCCGCTCACGCCAAAGGAAAACTCCAGGCCGAGCGGATAAATGACCAGCAATGCCACCGGGAGCGCGAGCCACCACCTTCGTCCCAGTCGGCCAGTCGTATCTTCACAGTCGTGGTACAGCACGCCGAAGCCGAAAAACAGCGCGTAGTAGAGCAGCACCTGCGGCATGGGCAGGATGCCCACTGAAGTGTCCGGGCCGAAGCCTGGCGCGGCCAGACCCATGAACGCCTGCGGCACCAGCGTGATCGGAATGAGCCAGAGATACCGTGCCGGGGAGAGCACCAGCCAGTGCGGCGGGCCGCGCCACCGCAGCCAGTCGGCGACCTTGGCAAACACGGCGAAGCCCGCGACTAGCCAGCACAGGAACCACAGGAACCACAGATGATGAAACACCGGCACAAACATCAGCAGGGCCACCCAGTTCACCGCCGCCGGCTTGATGGTGACGCCTTGCTCCGCCGCCAAGGATTGCAGTCGTGTGGTGAGCTTGGCCCGGCCCCGCTGCACCGCAGCACGATTGATCTGAATGCCGAGAAATTTGGCGATGATCTGTGTGATCCCCCAATCAACCTGCATGGATTCCAGCGGCGTGGTGCCAGCGCTGTTCCGGGCCAGGGCGTCCGCGCCCTGTGCCAGCAGCAGCTCGGCGGTTTCCACCTGGCCGAAAAATGCGGCAGCGTGCAGCGCGGTGCCACCATCCGCGTTGCGTGCGTTCACCTCCGCGTTTTGCTCAATCAATAGCTTCACCGCTTCGACGTGTCCGGCGGCGGCGGCCAGGGTGAGCGAGGTGGTGCCGAGTTTTTTGTCGGTCTGATTGATGCCGACATCGCTGGCGAGGAAGCGCCGCACTGCGGCCAAGTCGCCCTGCTTCGCGGCGCTCCAGAGACTGTCCGCCGCAGCCTGGAGTGAACGCTGATAGCTGGACTCCACGGCCCGCGCGCTGATGATCATCTGCACGGGCACGATCGTGACCAGTCCCAGCAGGCAGGGCAGCAGCACGCGCTTGCAGCGCTGCCGCAGCAGCTCGCCCAGTCCGCGCCGCCGCCACAGCATGGCGGTGAAGAAGCCGCTGAGCAGGAAGAACAGCGGCATGCGGAAACCGTGGATCGCGGAGAAAAACAGCCAGAACCCCCCGCTTTGCCGACTGTCCTGCACCGTCCACGGGATCGGCGCAAACGACAGCGCCGCATGCAGTGCGATGCCCAGCAGCATGGCGACTGCGCGGAGCGCGTCCAGATCATGGCGGCGCGGATTGAGCGCGGGCAGGGGAGGCGGCGTCATCGTCCCTCACTTGCCACCCAGGGTGCGTTTGAAAAATGCCGCCATCGCCGGGCCGGTCTGCGCCGCGTGCTCGTTGAACACGCCGTGGCCGGAGCCGCCGATGCGCAAATAGGTCACGTCCTTGGCCCCGGCGGCTTTCAGCGCCACCACCAAGCTGTCACCGTGCTTCACGTTCACCGTGGTGTCGGCAGTGCCGTGGATGAGCAGAAAGGGCGGCGCGTCAGCGGCCACATAGGTGATCGGGGACGCCTGTTTGGCCCGTGTTTCGAGCGTGGCCTCAGCGCCCGCGATCAGGCCGCTGTTCCCCGCACGGCCACCGCCGAAGAGACGGAAGTCCGTCGGCGTGGCAGACGCGCAGACAGCCTGCAGCAGGCTGGACTGCTCCTGAAACGGGCCGTCGCCTTCCAGCCCGGTCTCCTTTTTCACCAGCCCCAGCATGCTGACCAGATGTGCCCCGGCGGAGTTGCCGTAACCACCGATGCGGGCGGGATCGAGGTTGTATTTCTCCGCGTTGGCGCGGAACCAGCGCACTGCGTTCTTCACATCCTCCACGCAGGCGGGGTCGGGAGCCTCATCCAGCAGGCGGTAGTTGAGCGTGATGCACACATAGCCCTTTTTGGCATACTCAAGAGCGCCATTCAGGATGGAACCCATGCGTTTGTCCCCCGTGCGCCAGCCGCCGCCGTGGATGAAGACAATGCCGGGACGCGGCTTCTCCCCACGCTCCTGCGGCATCACCAGATCCAGCTTCCACGCGCGCTCCTGGCCCGCGCGGTAGGCGATGTTCGGCACAATCGTGATGTCAGGTGTCTGCCGCGCCAGCAACTGCTCCTCGGACATGGCCTGCTGGCGGCGCGGCTGGGCCGCCGCCACCTTGCGCCCGTCCTTGCGCGTAAAGTTCGCCTTCATCGGCCCGACTGCCTCGCCTGCGCTGATCCTGCCATCGCCGTCCTTGTCCATCTGCGTCAGCCAGCCCTGCACCCGCCCCTCCGGCGCGGCCTGCTGGGCGGCGGTGATTTGAATGGAAAGCCAGAGGACAAGCAGTGGAGCGGGTGTTTTCATGATTTGGGAAAGCAGGAGCCAGCCAAAACCCCGGTTGAGGCACTTCGTTGCGTCGTCCCCGTCCGCCACTTCCAGCGCCCCATCCAGCATCTAGCAGCGCCGCCTCCCCGGCGGGCTAGGGACTGCCCGCCCTACCTTGTTCACCGCCTCAGCGCATTGATCAGCTCATCCAGCTTGTCGGCCACGGCCTGCACCTCACCCTGCGTCGGCGGATCGCTGATGGCCATCCCCAGCATGGCCACGCCATTGCTGTTGCTGCTCGTACCGCTGATCGCGTTGCTCAGGTCCGCGTTCGTCACCTCGCCGGGCGGTCCCTGCCCACCGTCGCCGCCGTTGCTGCCATCGCTGCCGTTGAAACCCTGGGGGATGCCGAAGGTGAAGTGGACGTTGCTGCCGTCAAAGGATACATCCACCGTCGCGCTTTCGCCAGGGTTCAGCGTCGTCACGCCATCGACGATGGCATTGGCAAAGGGTGGCCCCGGCCCGCCGTCATTGCCGTCATTGCCGCGTGGGATGCCGAAGATGAAGCGCACGTTACTGCCATCAAAACTCGCCTGCGCCGCCGCCGCCGTGCCAGGGTCCAGCGTGTTCGTCGCATCCACCAGGTAGCTGGTGATGGGCGTCGCGCTCGCGCCATCGTTCCCACGCGGGATGCCAAAGCTGAAGTGCAGCACGCTGCCGATCACGCTGAGGCTCACGCTAGCGGCATCGCCAGGGTTCAGCGTGTCCACCCCGTCCACCTGCACGGAGGTGACGGACTGCACCGCTTCGATGAGGTCTTTGAGGCCGTTGAACTGGTTGCGCAACGGTGCGGACTCGATCTCAGCGTCGGTGGGTGGGTAAGTGGGGTCGAACATAGACTTTGAGAGGGGGTGTTCTGGGTTCCGGCTTCGTAGTTCCGCCTTTAGGCGGTCCGGCTTCCGGGTTCGTAGTTCCGCCTTCAGGCGGTCCGGCTTCCGGGTTCGTAGTTCCGCCTTTAGGCGGTCCGGGTTCTGGGTTCGTAGTTCCGCCTTCAGGCGGTCCGGGTTCTGGATGCTGGATTCGTCCTCGTCCTCCTACTCGTCCGCGTCCTCGATCAAGACGCATCGTCGGAGCCTGGAGTCTTTGAGTGCTGTTGCAGCGTGCTTATCCTGGGCTTGGTCAGGCTGCGTGCCAGCGCGAGCGATAGAATCGAGAACGAGTAGGAGTAGGAGAACGAGTAGGATTGGGCTGCGCGCCTCACGGAGCCATGCACACCGCTTCATCGCTCCACGGACTCTGACCGGCGGCACCGATCGCTGCCACGCGGAAGCCGTAATTCTTCCCACTCACTAGGCCCGGAATCTCCTCCCGGCTCTTCGTGCTCAGCTTCGCCTGCGCCCAGGGCTGGTTCGGCTCATCATGCAGGCGGCACTCATAGACGTACGTCTGCGTGCCATTGACCGCCGCGCAGCTCACCTTGATCACCCCCGGGTACTCCGTCATTTTCGCTTTCACATTCTCCGGGCGCGGCAGCGGGCCGATGGGGGTGCTGGAGGTGGCTGCCACGGCGAAGCCCGAGATCGGGATCAGCCCAGGGTCACCGCTCGTCGTCGTCTGCACATAGTAGGCGCGGGCAGTCATGTTCACCTTGTGCTCATCCACCAGGCCGGGCAGCGCCACCCGCGCGGCCGTCAGTTGCCCCTCCAGGGAAGTCACCAGATTCAGGCCCGTGCCCAGCTTGTTGTGGGTGATCTGATAGTCCGCCACCGAAGGTTCCGGTGTGGGGAAGAGCGCCAGGCCCGCCGGGGTCTCCATGGCGGCGATGTGGGCCGTGGAGGCATTGAAAGCCTCCTGCGGCTTGTCGTTGTCGATGTCGAGTTTTACTTTAGCCATACGCGTCTTTCGTGATGTGGGAGCAGGCGGTGGCAGAGCATCGTAGTGGACTTGGCTGTCGTAGCGCTGTCCTTGGTCAAAGCGTGCCATGCGCGTGTCTCCCGGGTTACTTATCGTGGGTTATGTTTCGGGTTCCTGATCCATGGAGCGGGGTTTCCCCGAAAAAAGGGCAGCCGCACCGCGACCACCCCAGCCCGCCCAAAAAATGCCCAGCCGGCGCCGCCGCAGGCCGACTGGAAAATGCGCCACCCGTCGGGGAGGCCCCCGCATCCCGCCGCCTGCTGCCGTCTTCCTGGCAGCCGCCGCGCCAAGCCTGGCAGGAGTTCAGCCGACCCCGCAGGAATCGCTGAAAAACCCGCCGGGTTTTTCTAAAACCCCGTGCGGTTGTGCCAGAACCCCGTGCGGTTGTGCCAGAACCCCGTGTGGTATTTTCAAAACCCCGTGCGGTTTGGCAAATACCCCGGAGGGTTTTGCCAAAAACCGCCCTCATCCACGCCGTACCAGGCAGGGTGCGCCCGTTTTCGGGCTGGGAAATGAAAAAACCGCTCGCGTTCATTGGCGGATCATCGCACCGCCCGCAGCGCTGTCTCCTTCGCTATAGCGAACCCCACTTGAGGCTAGACTTCCAGCGCCAGCTCCCAGCCCGAAAACGACGCCAAAGACGGCCACCATCCCGCCAACCACAGCCCCACCGCCTGCTGAGAAAGCATGCGGCGGATCGCCTGCATCTGACGTGCCAGCGGCTCCACCACCCCCTGCTGCGCCACCTCCATGGCCACCGCCTTCATCCAGCGCCGCCGCACCAAGGCCATCAAACCGCCATCCACCATCCCCATCGCCGCTTCCAGTTCCATGATCACCTCCTCCGAGGGCGATGTCTTCTGGCCACACTCCAGTTCCGAGAGGAAGGACTTCGACAGCCCACTGGCCTGATGCAGATCCTCCAGCGACCACCCGCGCACCACCGCCCGCTGAGACCGCAGTTCCGCCCCGAAAAACTGCAAACACGGGTGCCCCTCCCCCCGCACCCACCACACCGCCCCCACAGGCACCGGCACCTTCGGGCGGGCGGCCAGACTCGGAGACTTGGAGAGCGGCTGCGCCGCGCGACCCGCTGCGCTCTGAGACTCCGAGTCCCCCGGTCGCGAAGTCTTCCCCTCCCGACCCTGCGGTCGGTTCCGTGATGGCGGCGGCTTCGGCTGCATGACACAGGAGGTTGGTGTGGCGGATTCTGCGACATCCGCCGAGTTTCGGCCGATGGGCAGACCTGCCAATACCGCGTGTTTTGTGCCAGGGCAGGGCGGCTCCCCGTCACCGAGTCTCCAAATCTCCAGGTCTTCACGTCTCCCCATCTCCAACTCTGGAACTCCTTGCCATCCCTAGCGGCAACCGCTTTGATGGCGCGTCTTCCTCCGAAATTTCCCAGCATGGCCCGCAAAGCATCCAGCAAGCCCGACAATTCCTCCGCCAACCTCGGCTTCGAGGCCAAGCTCTGGCTCTCCGCCGACAAGCTGCGGAACAACATGGACGCGGCGGAATACAAGCACGTCGTCCTCGGCCTGATCTTCCTCAAATACATCTCCGACACCTTCGACGAACACCACGCGAAGCTCCTCGCAGGCAAGGGTGATTTCGCCGGGGCGAATCCCGAGGACAAAGACGAATACCTCGCCGCCAATGTCTTCTGGGTGCCGGTGGACGCCCGCTGGCCGCAGCTCCAGGCCGGTGCCAAGCGGGCCAGCATCGGCAAGGACGTGGACGACGCCATGGTCGCCATCGAGCGCGACAACCCCCGCCTCAAAGGTGCGCTCAACAAAAACTACGGCCGCGCCGACCTCGACAAACACCGCCTCGGCGAACTCATCGACCTCATCGGCTCCATCCAGCTCGTCGATGTCGCGAGCCGGTCGAAAGACCTCCTTGGCCAGGTCTTCATGTATTTCCTCCGGCAGTTTGCCAGCGCGGAAGGCAAGAACGGCGGGCAATTCTACACGCCAGAATGCGTCGTGGGTCTCCTCGTCGAGATGCTCGCACCCTACAAGGGCCGCGTTTACGATCCCTGCGGCGGCTCCGGCGGCATGTTCGTGCAGTCGGAAAAATTCGTCGAATCCCACGGCGGCCAGCTCGGCGACATCAGCATCTACGGCCAGGAGAGCAACCCCACCACGCGCCGCCTCGCCATCATGAACCTGGCCCTGCGCGGCATCGAGGCCGACTTCGGCCCCGAGAACGCCGACACCTTCCGCCGCGACCTTCATCCCGACCTGCGCGCCGACTACGTCCTCGCCAACCCGCCCTTCAACGACTCCGACTGGTTCCGCAAAGACGACGACGTGCGCTGGCAGTTCGGCGTCCCGCCGAAGGGCAATGCCAACTTCGCCTGGGTGCAGCACTTCATCCACCACCTCGCGCCCCACGGCATGGCCGGCTTCGTCCTCGCCAACGGCAGTATGTCCTCCAACCAGTCCGGCGAAGGCGACATCCGGCAAAAACTCATCGAGGCCGACCTCGTGTCCTGTATGGTCGCTTTGCCGGGGCAACTGTTCTACTCGACGCAGATTCCGGTGTGTTTGTGGTTTCTAAGGCGTGATAAGTCTGGGCGACCACCCTCATCCCCGGCCCTTCTCCCAGGGGGAGAAGGGAGAAAAGGCATCGATAGGCGCAAGCAGACGCTCTTCATCGACGCTCGAAAGATGGGAACGCTGATAGACCGCGTTCACCGCGAACTCACCGAAGCTGACATCGCGAAGATTGTGGACACCTATCACCTCTGGCGCGGTGACCCTCACCCGGCCTCCGGCCACCCTCTCCCACTGGGAGAGGGACGGGGTGAGGGAAATCTCCGCTACGCCGACGTAGCGGGATTTTGCAAATCCGCCACCACCGCCGAAATCGCCGCGCACGGTTTTGTCCTCACGCCCGGCCGCTACGTCGGCGCCGCGGAAGTCGAGGACGACGGCGAACCCTTCGAGGAAAAGATGCCGCGCCTCGTCGCCGAACTGCATGGTCAGTTCTCGGAGTCGGCCGAACTCGAAGCTGCGATTCGCGCTAACCTGAAATCTCTCGGCTTCAAATGAACGCCCTCAAACGCACACGACGCGCGAAACTCCTCTCCCCTTGGGAGAGGCTGGGTGAGGGTTCTTGGCTTCGAGCCAAGATTGCCATCAAGAAAAACTTGGGAGGGTTGGGGTATGAAATCTAAAAACTCCGATCCCGGAAAAGAAGAAACCCCGGCTCCTATCTACCGCGAGCGGCAGAGGAAGGATTTCCGAGGTTTACGTGGCGAAAGTGCTTCAACCATGCTTGGAGGGCAAGAATGAATCCCGTTTTTTTCCAGCAAATGGAAACAATTTTGGCTCCTGAGCGCCTGGAGGCCTACCGGCAGGATGGCTCAGCCCCGGCGACCACGCTCGCCCGCTACCTCCTGAACCTGGCGCTCTGTGAGACGCTGTATTCCCCGCTCCAGTTCGCCGAGGTGGCCCTGCGCAACGCGCTCCACACCTGCCTCACCACGCGCTATGGCACGGCCGAGTGGTATGAGGTCGCCCCCGCGCTGCCCGCGTGGCAGCAGAAACAACTGGGTGAGGTCCGGCAAAAACTCCCGGCCCACGGCAAGCCCGTCACTCCGGGCCGCATGGTGGCCGAGTTGCAATTTGGTTTTTGGACCGGCTTCTTCAACAAGTCCCACGGCGGGACCGGCCTGGGCCACGCCCTCACGAGCCAGGCCTTCGCCCACGCCCCGCGCCCGGAGCGGGACATGAAAAAAATGGACGCCCGCTGGAAACGCATCCGCGACCTGCGCAACCGCGTCTTCCACCACGAGCGCATCATCCACTGGACCGACCTCGACGCGCAACACGCCGCCATTCTGGAAGTCATCGGCTGGATCAATCCCCCGCTGCGCGATTTCTCCCGGGTGCTGGACCGCTACGCGGCCATCCGCCAGGCCGGGCTGCCGCCGTGGCTGGACCAACTGCATGGCCACTGGCCGGACCCCGCCCGCCCGCCGACCACGGCAGCCGCCAAGTCTCTCATCGTGATTGTCCCCGATTCTTTCGACGCCACCGGCGGCGCGGAAACCCCGTTTGGCCAGCGCTGGGGTGGGGATGTTTTCCGGCTGGCGGGTGAACACCTGGCCGCGCTACAAGCGGGACAAACGCTGGCCCTCGACGTGCAAAACGAATACATCGCCTTTCTCAAATGCGCCGAGTCCGCGAAACGGGAGCAGGCCATCAAAGCAAACCTGAGGGGGCTGAGTTATGGCGGGTGAGCGTGTTGAACTTCCGCTCGGCGAGGTCTGCGACGTAAAGCAAGGCCGCTACCTTGGGCCGGGCGACATGTCCGAAGTGAAGAACGAGCAGACGCCAATCCCAGTGATTGGCGCGAACGGAATCCTCGGCTACACGGACAAATCTTCATACAAAGAGCCCGTCACGCTCGTTACCTGTCGAGGGAGCAACTGCGGCATGCTGCAACGCACGGCTGGGCCAACTTGGATTAGCAACAACGCGATGGCTTGCCCGCCGAAGAAGCCTCACGACAGCCGCTACATCCATTACGTGCTCCAATCGACCGATTTTGGGGAAGTCGTCACAGGTTCGGCGCAACCCCAGATCACGACTGGGCATCTCAACACAAAGGTCGTCACGATTACCCGCGACCCAGCCGAGCAAAAAGCCATCGCGGCGGTGCTTGGGGCGCTGGACGACAAGATCGAGTTGAACCGGCGGATGAACGCGACGCTGGAGGCGATGGCGCGGGCGCTGTTCCAGAGCTGGTTTATTGATTTTGATCCGGTTCGTTGGAACCTGGATCACAATCAACCCTCACCCCAGCCCTCTCCCAATGGGAGAGGGAGCAAAGACCGCGAGAAGCATGAACTCCCTTCTCCAAACTCCTCTCCCACTGGGAGAGGTCAGGGTGAGGGAGCGCAGCTTGGGAGAAGGGCCGGGGATGAGGGTGCCTTTGGCATAATCGACGCCCGCCCCCCCGCCGGCCTCGACCAAGCCACCGCCGCCCTTTTTCCCGAACACTTCGAGCATGGCGAACACGGAATGCTCCCCGTCGGCTGGCGTCACGCCGCCATCGAAGAAGTCTGCGCCATCAACGCATGGACGCTCGGCAAGAACGATGACTTGGAGACGCTGGAATACGTCGAGATTTCCGAAGTGAGTCGCGGCAACATCGCGAACATCGCCACCTACACGCGCGGCGACGAACCGAGCCGAGCCCGCCGCCGCTTGCGCCACGGCGACACCGTTCTCTCCACCGTCCGCCCGGACCGAGGCTCCTACTTCCTCGCGCTGAACCCGCCCGAGAATCGCGTCGCCTCCACCGGCTTCGCCGTTCTCACGCCGACAACAGCCCCATGGTCATTCATCCACGCCGCGATGACTCAGCCTGAAGTCTCCGACCACCTCGGCCAAATGGCCGACGGCGGAGCCTACCCCGCCGTGCGCCCCGAAATCATCGGAGCCATGAAAATCGCCGTGCCAAACGAGCCGAAGATTCTCGAAGCCTTTCACCGAACCTGCGCTCCGCTTTTTGAACAAGCCGAAGCCAACCGCACCCAATCCCGAACCCTCGCCACCCTGCGCGACACGCTGCTGCCGAAGCTGCTGAGCGGACAACTCCCAATCGCAAAACAATAACTGTCATGCCGAGAACCATCGAACAAGGATTTGAAGACTTTCTGTCAAAGCTGAAGCCCCAGACGACAGAATCAGATGCGGCGAAGAGCCACCGAGCCTCAATAGAATCGTGTCTCAAGAACAACTTCGGGTTGAAGCGGTTTGTGCGCATTGGCTCGTTCGGGAACTGGACGAGCGTTTCACGACACAGTGACGTCGATTACTTGGCATGTCTGCCAACCGATCAGCTCACGCGGGTATCGACCTCCACGTTGGTAAAGGTGCGCAATGCGCTGGATATCCGTTTTCCAAACACCGGAGTTGCGGTTAATTGCCCCGCTATTGCTGTTCCATTTGGAACGAGAAAATCAGAGATAACGGAGATCGTCCCCGCAGATTACGTAGGCGAGTCAAACGGATTCAAAGTTTACGAGATCGCGGATTGTGCCGGCGGATGGATGAAGGCAAGCCCCGACGCTCACAATGCCTACGTGAAGTCTGTAGACGACAAACTGATCGGAAAGGTCAAACCACTCATTAGGTTTCTGAAAGCATGGAAGTTCTTCCGCGATGTCCCGATTTCTTCTTTTTACCTTGAGCTACGCGTCGCGAAATACGCCTCCGATGAGAAGGCGATTATTTACGACATCGATGTGCGGAATGTCCTGAAGCTGCTTTGGGACGGTCAACTAGCGGACATGCAGGACCCAATGGGCGTTTCGGGATACATTCGGGCATGTCAAAGCGACGCCACTCGGGTGGACGCTCTTTCGAAGCTCGGGACTGCATACACACGAGCCGATAAAGCACGCGGAGCGGCCACGAGCCAAAATATTGCGGAGGCTTTTGACTGGTGGCGACTGCTCTATAACGACGAATTTCCCAAATACTACTACTGACCGGATGATCGCGACTGCTCAAAACACCGAGAAGCAGCTGCAGCGCCTCGCGGCGCAGAGGCAACTTTATACTACAGCAAAGCAGATCTTCGCCTGGCAGGTGATTGTAGGCGGCCCGATTGCAGTCGCTGGTGCTGTGTTTGTTCTCCTGCGCCCGGAGTTCAAGGTTTACATTGCATCGTGGGGATTGCTCGTCGCCCTCTGTGACCTGTTCTGGCTTACGCCGTGGCAAAAGTCATTGAGGGGAGCGGCGGCACGGGTTCAGGAGGCGTTCGACTGCGACGTCCTTGAGTTGAAATGGAACGACTTAAAGGCAGGTAAGCATCCAGACCCCGAACTGGTTAAGGCACAATCCACAAAATACGAGAGATGGGCAGACACCATGCCAACACTCAAGAATTGGTATTCGCCGAGTGCGGACGAGTTGCCGCTTCACGTCGGTAGAATTATCTGTCAGCGGACCAACTGCTGGTGGGATTCAACCCAGCGGCGGCACTATGCGGCATGGCTCGCTGGAATTGCCGTTTTGCTTTTCGTTGTTGTCTGTGGCCTTGCTCTGAGCGGTGGCGCCTCGTTAGAGGCGCTCCTGCTGAAAGGAATTCTGCCGTTGGCTCCGGCACTTTTGATTGCTCTACGACAATTTACTGAGCAGCGGGAAGCCGCCGACAGACTCGACAAGCTCAAAGACCACTGCGGCACGATTTGGAAAGCTGCACTGTCAGGAAAATCGAACACCGCCCTCACTGATATGTCGCGAAACCTGCAGGACGAGATTTTTGAGAATCGTCGCAAGGCTCCGCCCGTGCTTGATTTCATATTCAAACGACTTCGAAACGAATACGAGGCGAGTATGCATCACGCAGCGGACCATTATGTTTCCGAAGCGAAGGCAGCGCTCAGAATTACCTAACTCATGACTCTCAACGAATCCATCGTCGAAGACGCCGCCCTGATATTGCCTGCGGCAACCCTCACCCGGCCTCTCCCAGCGGGAGAGGGGCGGGAGCTGGGCTATGCGGTCGGGCACGGGCCGCAGCTCGCGCCCGGTGAATATGCCGGAGGCACCCTCACCCCGGCCCTCTCCCAGGGGGAGAGGGAGAAGCGCGACGCCATCCCCGAGGAGGCGCGGCACTTGGATTGCTTTTCACAATGAGCGCACCGATTACGATCACCGAAGTCCTTGGACGTGCCGAGCAGGGCATGACGCGGCCTTTTGTCTGTCGCGGTGACCACTGGATGACCTACTTTGTCAAAGGGGCGTATGCAGGGCAGCGGTCGTTGTGCTGTGAGTGGGTGGCGAATCGTTTGGTGAGTCTGCTGCTGCCGAATGCACCGCTGGCGGTGCCAGTGTTCAAGATGGCGGAGGTGCCGCCGGCCCTGGTGGAGGGCAGCGCGATGCCTGACATCCGGCACCTCGGCGCAGGCAGGGTGTTTGCCTCGATGATGATTGGCGAGGGTCAGGAGCTGACGTGGTCGTCAGCGCAGGGCTGGCCGGAGGAGACGATGTCTCTGCTCCTGCTGCTGGACCTGTGGCTGCAAAACGAGGATCGCAGTCTGTCGGCGCTGGGTGGGAATCCGAACCTGCTGGTGGTGCAGATGCCGCCGCTGCCTGATGGGGATGAGGAAGAGGCGCTATGGAAGGATGAGCCGAGGCGGGAGATGCTGTGGGCCTATGATTTCAATCTGGCCTTTGACGAGGACTTCAATCGGGAGCGCTTCTTTGACGCGCATGTGTTCGGCGGGATGCTGAAGCAATGGCCAGCGGGATTCCGCGAGCGGATGGAACCGCGTCTGCAAGCGGCGCTGGCGGAGGTGCGGACCGTCTTTGCGGAGCTGCCCCTGGAATGGCTGCATGTGGACGCAGACGAGAGTTTGCCCGTGCAACTGGACGTGGAGAGGGTAATCTCCGCCCTGCAATTGCCCTTCACCGATCCCGATCACTTCTGGACTCTGCCATGAATCCCCCTCAAGCCGTCTGCAACTACGCGCTGCTGCGTTTTCTTCCGTATCCTGAGACAGGGGAGTTTGTGAACGTGGGTGTGCTGGTGACCTGCCAGCAGCCCTGCCTGCTGCACTTCACGGCGGAAACGGTCATGACTGAGCGAGTGAAGGCTTTGTTTCCCCGGCAGAACGACGACACCTTCGCTGCCGCACTGGAGGCGCTGCGGAAGGACATGGAGCGGGTGCAGGCCGGGGCTCATGATCCGAAGAGCTGTCAGCGGGCCTTTAACGAGGTCGTGCGCCCGAGGGAATCGGTGTTCCGTTTCGGCGAGGTGCGAACGTTGCTCACGGGTGATCCGGGTCGTCTGGCCGATGAGCTGTTTGGCCGCTATGTGAAGATGGAAGCGAAAGCCGCTAACAACCCGGCTTTGGTGACGGCCTGATGCGCTCATGTCCTCACTCAACGAATCCATCGTCGAAGACGCCGCCCTGACGTGGTTTGGGGAGCTGGGCTATGCGGTCGGGCACGGGCCGCAGCTCGCGCCTGGTGAACAAGCTGGAAGCACCCTCACCCCGGCCCTCTCCCAGGGGGAGAGGGAGTCATACAGTGACGTGGTACTGGTGGGGCGCTTGCGTGAGGCGATCCGGCGGCTGAACTGGGAGATGCCGGAAGGAGCGCGGGAGGACGCTTTGCGCAAAGTGCTGCGGGTAGCGACGACTTCGCTGGTGCAGACGAACCGGGCTTTTCACGGGATGCTGCGCGATGGTATTCCGGTTGAATACATTCAACCGGAACCCTCACCCCAGCCCTCTCCCAGTGGGAGAGGGAGGAGCGAAGCGGAGGGTGAGGGTCAGCGGCGATGGGGCATCGTCCGTCTGATAGATTTCGCCGACGTGCGGATGAACGATTGGTTTGTGGTGAATCAGTTCACGGTGATCGAGGCGGGGCACAATCGGCGGCCAGACTTGGTGGTGTTTGTGAACGGGCTGCCGCTGGGCCTGATCGAGCTGAAGAACGCCGCCGATGAGGATGCGACGATCTGGAGTGCCTATGCGCAGCTTCAAACTTACAAGGCGGAGGTGCCGAGCCTGCTGCACTACAACGCGGCGCTGGTGGTCTCCGACGGCCTGCAAGCACGCATGGGATCGCTGACGGCGAATCAGGAGTGGTTTAAGGTATGGAGGGAAATCGATTCCGATTCCCCTCCACCCTCACCCCAGCCCTCTCCCAGCGGGAGAGGGAGTCAGACTAGTCTCCCTTCTCACCTTGGGAGAAGGGCCGGGGATGAGGGGCAGCAGCTAGGGCAGCAGCGACCCAAGGCCACGCTCGAACTCCAAACCCTGATCAACGGGGTGTTCGAGAAAGAGCGATTTCTCAAGCTGCTGCAACACTTCATCGTCTTCGAGGAAGACGCGGACACCGGCGCGCTGCACAAAATCATTGCAGGCTACCATCAGTTTCACGCGGTGAATGCGGCGGTGGAGGAAACGGTGCGCGCCAGCGGCATGAAGACAAGTAACGTGCTGCGTGAAGACCCGGGCCGCTACTGGGCCGGACGGATGCACGGCGGCAAGCCGGGCGACCGTCGTGCGGGCGTCGTTTGGCACACGCAGGGCAGCGGCAAGAGTTTTACCATGCTGTTCTTCGCCGCGCGGGTGATCCGCGAGAGCGCGATGCAGAACCCGACGCTGGTGGTGCTGACCGACCGGAACGATCTCGACGATCAGCTCTTCGGCCAGTTCCAGCGCTGCCACGACATCCTTGGCCAGATGCCCGTGCAGGCGGAGAGTCGGGAGCATTTGGCGGAATTGCTCACGCGGGCGAGCGGCGGCGTGGTGTTCACGACGATCCATAAGTTCGCTACGCTCACACCCGCACCCCAACCCTCTCCAACTGGGAGAGGGAGGAGCAAAGCGGAGGGTGAGGGTGCCGAAGGCTTAGGAGAAGGGAGTCATTTCAGAGGTGGGTTTGATTTCTCGGGCTTGAAGGAGCGGGCTCGGGAGATGAGGAAGACCCAGACAGTGACGGAGGATTTTCTTTGGGGCTTGCTGCGGAATCGCCAACTGAATGGCGCGAAGTTCCGGCGCCAGCATCAGTTCGGCGAGTATGTCTGCGACTTCTTTTGCGCGGCGGCAAACCTAGCGGTGGAGTGTGATGGAGAGGTTCACAGAACGGCGGACGCTGCCGCACACGACAAGAAACGTGATGCTTATCTGAAGTCTCAAGGCGTCACCGTCCTGCGCTTTGAAAATCGCGTAGTCATCGAAGAGACCGAAACAGTCCTCGAAGCGATTTGCTCTTATCTCCCCTCTACCTCTGGGAGAGGGGTCGGGGGTGAGGGTAATGTTGCGCCAACCGGTCGGATGGAAACCCTTTCGGACCGCCGCAACATTATAGTCATCGCCGATGAAGCGCACCGTTCGCAATACGGCTTCGGCGGGCGGGTGAATGAGAAGGGCGAGATGACCTACGGCTTCGCCAGCAACCTCCGCGATGCCTTGCCGAATGCGTCCTTCATCGGCTTCACCGGCACGCCCATCGAGAAGACCGACGCCAACACGCGGACGGTGTTTGGCGATTACATTTCCATCTACGACATCCAGCGCGCCGTGGCGGATGAGGCGACGAAGCCGATCTATTACGAGAGCCGCATCGCCAAGCTGGCGCTGAACGCCGCCGAGCTGCCGAAGCTGGACGCGGAGTTCGAGGAAATCACCGAAGGCGAGGAGCTGACGAAGAAGGAAAAGCTCAAGACCAAGTGGGCCGCGCTGGAGGCGCTGGTGGGCGACCCGAAACGCATCGCGCTTATCGCCGCCGATCTGGTGACGCATTTCGAGAAGCGCGTGGAGGCGATTGACGGCAAGGCGATGATCGTGTGCATGAGCCGCCGCATCTGCGTCGATCTCTTCAACGCGCTAGTCAAGCTGCGGCCCGAGTGGGACGCGGAGACGCTGAAAGTGGTGATGACCGGCAGCGCTGAGGACGGTCCCGAGTGGCAGCGTCACATCGGCAACAAAGAGAAGCGCCGCAAGCTGGCGAACCGCTTCAAGGACGCCAAGGACCCGTTCAAGATCGTGATCGTGCGCGACATGTGGCTGACCGGTTTTGATGCGCCCTGCCTGCACACCATGTATGCCGACAAGCCGATGCAGGGCCACGGCCTCATGCAGGCCATCGCCCGCGTGAACCGCGTGTTCAAAGACAAGCCGGGCGGCTTGATCGTGGATTACCTCGGCCTCGCCGATCAGCTCAAGCGGGCGCTCGCCACCTACACCGAGAGCGGCGGCCAGGGATCGCCGACCTACGACACCAAACAGGCCATCGCAGTGATGCACGAGAAACACGGCATCGCCTGCGACATGATGCACGGCTTTACGTGGGCCAAGTGGACGACCGGCACGCCGACCGAGCGCCTGCAACTCATCCCTGCCGGACAAGAGCACATCTTAGAACAAGAGGACGGCAAGAAGCGCTGGGTGCAGGTGGTGTCGGAACTCTCCCAATCCTTCGCCCTCTGCTCTGCCACGGACGAAGCGACCGCGATCCGCGACGACGTTTCCTTTTTCCAAGCCCTGCAAGCCGCGCTCAACAAGAAGTCCGGCGAAAGCCGCAAATCCCCCGAGCAGATCGACGCCGCGATCCGCCAGCTCGTTTCCAGAGCCATCACGACCGAGGGCGAGATCATCGACGTCTTCACCGCCGCCGGTTTGAAGAAGCCCGACATCGGCATTCTCAGTCCGCAGTTCCTCGCCGAAGTGCGCGGGCTCAAGCACAAGAACGTCGCCGCCGAGCTGCTGGAAAAACTGCTCAAGGACGAGCTGAAGGTGCGCTCGAAGAAGAACCTCGTGCAGAGCCAGTCCTTCGCCGAAAAGCTCAAGAAGACCCTCAACGCCTACCACAACCGCGCGATCTCCACGATGGAAGTCATCGAGGAACTCATCAAGCTGGCCAAGGAAATGGACGCCGCCACCAAGCGCGGGGAAGACCTCGGCCTGACGGATGACGAAGTCGCCTTCTACGACGCCCTCGCCGTGAACGAGAGCGCCGTGAAAGCGATGGGCGACGATAAGCTGAAGGTCATTGCCGCCGAACTTATCACCCAGGTGAAGAAGAGCGTGACGATCGACTGGACGCTCCGGGAAGGTGCCCGAGCGAAGATTCGCGTGATGGTGAAACGCATTCTGAACAAGTATGGGTATCCGCCGGATTTGCAGGAGGAAGCCGTGAAGACGGTGCTTCAGCAGGCGGAGCTGCTGTGTGCGGAGTGGGTGTGAGAGGAGGAAAGCGGCAGCGATTCCTGGCAGCCGCCTTTCCCGCATCCTACACCGCCGCCAGACTGACAGAGGGGAGGACGATGAGACTTGGAGAAGGGAAGACTTGGAGATTGGGAGACTTGGAGGATCGAGGACGAGTAGGAGGACAAGATCGCTGACTGGTGGGCGCATGATTTCGAGGCGGAAGGGGTGTGGGATGATTAGACTTGCACACGGCAGGCAGGATGGAGTGCCAAGAACATGAAGGTGCCTGAGTTCGAGACGAGGAGAAGTGGAGAAGTGGAGAAGTGGAGACTTGGCAGGGTGACATCAAGGCATTCCAGCTTACGATCCGGGAATGAAGGTGAAGAGCGACTATCACATCAATCTTTTCTACAGTGCGGAAGACGGCGGTTACAGCGCCGACGTGCCGGACCTGAAATCATGCAGTGCTTTCGGTGACACGCCGGAACAGGCGCTGCATGAGGTGTTGGCCGTGAAGCTGGCCTGGCTAGCAGCGGCCAAGAAGCACAAGAAGCCGGTGCCCGAGCCACGCTACCGCCCGGCCATTTACGCGGCAGCGGGCTGAGTAAGAAGCGCTTGCCTGTGCTCCGCTTTGGTGGAACATCGTTACTCCATGAGCACCCTGGCCCAAACGCTGCATGCGGAGATTGATGCCGCACCCGAACCGGTGCTGGAGGAGGTGCTGGATTTCCTGGTGTTCCTGAAGTCACGCCATACGCCAACGGTGGAAGGGTTGGAAAGCCTGCTGCCGCTGGCGGGAAGCGCGTGGGATGCAGACTGGAACAACCCGCAGGAGGATGAGGCATGGCGCGGTTTGTGAGCGGGGAGGTGGTGGTGCTACCGTATCCCTTCACGGATTTTTCCAGCACGAAGGTGCGTCCGGCGCTGGTGCTGGCAGTGCTGGACCGTGGTGACATCATTCTGTGCCAGATCACCAGTCAGCCGGGCAGTCATGCGCAGGCGGTGCCGGTGAAGATGACGGACTTTGTGCCGGGCGGCAGCCTGCCGCTGGACAGCTATGCGCTGCCGCGCGGGGCGTCTCCAGCAGGGGAAGCTGCAGGAAGTCCGCGAGCGTGTGTGCGCGGTGATTCGTGGCCATCAGGGCGCGACTTGACAGATGGGGTTAGAGTTCCCGCCGTCATGAACTCCGCTGCCCCGATCCAGACGCAGGATGACACGGTCGCCCTGCAACCACCGCTGCCGGTAAGACGGCTGCACAATTACATCTATTGCCAGCGCCTGTTCTACTACCAGTGGGTGGAGAATTTGTTCGAGGAGAATGCGGACACCAGCGCGGGGAGTCATCTGCACCGGAATGTGGATAAGCCGAGGAACTATGATGAAGACTGGAAGGCGGCGCTGGTGGAGGGGATGCCGGAAGGGAGACGGCAGGTTCATCCTTCGCAGATGCTTCGGAGAATGGAATGCCAGCACTCCTTGGTGGGCTGCGACCGTGCCGGATCCTATACCTCCAACTGGATGCCCAGCTCGATGACCTGCCGTGGCGGGAGGTCGAAGTAGCCGGTGGCGGGGCGGGAGAGGCGGGAGAGCATGACGAAGAGTTTTTTCCGCCACGCGGCCATCTTGCCAGGGCCGTTGGTCAGCAGCACCTCTCGGCTTTGGTAGAAGGTGATGCCGTGGCGCTTGACCTTGGTCTTCTCGCTCATGGCCAGGCAGAGGTCCTCGAACACATCGGGCGAGTCGGAGAAGCCGTAGCGCAGGACGACGCGGTAGAACTCGTCGTGGTACTCGCTGATCTCGTGGCGCTCTTCTTTGTCCAAATAGGGCACGTCTTCGAAGCGCACGGTCATGAGCACGACCTGCTTGTGCAGGGCCTTGTTGTGCTTCAGGTGGTGCAGCAGGGCCAGGGGCAGGCCGTCGGCGCTGGCGGACATGAAGACGGCGGTACCGGGGACGCGGATGATGCGGTCGTGTTTGATCTCATCGACCAAGTGCTGCACCGGTAGGCGACCACGCAGCATGGCCTCGTAGAGCACCTTCCGCCCGTCGGTCCAGGTCTTCATGATGAGCCAGATGCCGGAGGCGATGACCAGCGGGAACCAGGCACCCTGCATGAACTTGATCAGGCTGCCCGCGACGTAGCCGAACTCGATGCAGGCGAACAGCAGCACCGGCAGGAAGGCCTTCCAAAAAGCCCAGCCCCAGATGCGGCGGGCGACGAAGAAAAAGAGCACGCTGGTGAGGAACATCTCCATGGAGACGGAGAGGCCGTAGGCGGAGGCGAGATTGCTGGAGGTCTCAAAGCCGAATACCAGGGCGATGCAGGAGGTCATGAGGAGAAAATTCACCTGCGGCATGTAGATCTGGCCGCGCACATCGGGATTGGTGTGGATGATCTTCAAACGCGGCAGGTAGCCGAGCTGCACGGCCTGCTGAGTGAGCGAGTACACGCCGGTGATCATGGCCTGGGAGGCGATGATGGTGGCGGCGGTGGCGAGGATGATCATCGGGACCAGCAGGGACTGCGGCACGAGGCTGAAGAAGGGGTTCGCCAGCGCCTTCGGGTCCGTGAGCACCAGCGCCCCTTGGCCGAGGTAGTTCAGGATCAGCGCGGGATAGACCATGATGAACCAGGCCCGCTTCAGCGGCCGTGCGCCGAAGTGGCCGATGTCGGCATACAGCGCCTCACAGCCGGTGACGGCCAGCAGCACCATGCCCATGATGACGATGCCGTGGTAGCCGTGGTGCAGGAGGTAACTGAAACCCCAGTGCGGGGAGAGGGCGTAGATGACCTCTGGGTGCTCGATGAAGCGGTAGCAGCCCAGCCCGGCCAGCGCGGCGAACCAAAGGATCATGATCGGGCCAAAAGCCACGCCGATTTTTGCCGTACCGTGCTTCTGCACCATGAAGAGGCCGAAAATGATCGTCACCGCGATGTAGATGATGATTTTTTGCGACAGCCCTGCGCTGATCTGCTTCAGGCCCTCCACGGCGGAGAGCACGGAGATGGCGGGCGTGATCATGCCGTCCCCGTAGAGCAGGGAGGCACCAAACAGCACCACCAGCACCACGAAAGCAGAGCTCTTCGGCGGCAGTGCCCCCTTCTTGGAACGCAGGATGGACAGCAGCGCAAACATGCCGCCCTCCCCCTGCGCCGTGGCACGGCTGAGGATGGTCAGGTACTTGAACGACACCATGATCGTGAGCGACCAGAACATCAGCGAGATCGGGCCATAGACCATTTCCACGCCGTCCTTCCCCGGCACATAACCGGCATGGGCGAGACATTCACGCAGGGCGTAGAGCGGACTGGTACCGATGTCCCCGAATACTACCCCCAAGGCCACAAGGGCCAGGGTCCAACTGTTGGAGTTTTTTTGTTCTGCCATGAAGAGTCTTCGGGGTGTTCCCGAAGCCCTGTTTGTGTGAGGGACTGCTGCCCATATCCAGCGGCGCAGGGGATGCAAGGGGCAGTTCTGCGCAATCTTTGTTCCAAGGAGCGGACCAAAAACCTCACTCGACCGCCATTTTCCGCACCTCGTCAGCGCTCAAGGTGCGATTAAACACGGCGATCTCGTCCAATCGACCTTCCCAGTTGGAGTCGTTGTCACTGCGACCACCGAAGAACACGGCAGGGATGTTGACGCGTGGAGCCTTTGCTTCAATTTCGAGCACGCCGTTGAGATAAACCCATGCCATGTCCGCTTCGCGAACGAGCACCACATGCTGCCAGGTCCAGCGCGGGATTTCTGATTTGCCGGCGATCGGGCCGCTGGATGCCTCGAACATGAGTTTGCCTGTATGCTTGCTGTTGCCGCCGATGCCCAGGTGCTCGCCAAAATGGCTGATGCCGTGATTATGATCGCGGGAGTAAAACCAGCCGCTCACCTCGCGGCCCTCATTCGGCATGCCGTTCCACAGCCAGAGGGAGATGGAGTAATTCTCGCCCAGATCGCTCAAGTCCGCGCACAAGCGACCGCCGACAAAGTGCGGCGCGCGGTTCTTTTCCCCGGCGCAGAATTGCGCAGAGTGCGGGCCTTCGAGGTAATAGGCCACACCGCCGTCATACGTCGCCTCACGGTGATGATTCGACGCATCCGCAGCCAGCGGGCCGGTGAACTCGTTCAAGCGCCACCATGCCAGCGGCTTCATGCCTGCGATGGCTTTGGTCGCGGGTCCAGCGCTGAGGCCGTAGGGCTTGCGCGGTGCCTGGCTGACCTGTTCGAGCTGCGAGATCGCCGCCTGCGTGATCTTTGGCTCTGCCATCACTTCGAGTCCGGCGGAACGTGCCGCCCAGGTGTTGTAACCGCCCCAGGCGTGCATCTCCGGCGGCGGGATGTAGCCGTCGCCGCCGTTCGCCAGCTCGATGACGATGGTGTGGGGCAGGGGACTGGCCGCCTTGATCTTGAGGCCGGTGATCGCATAGGTTTCGTTCGGCATCGTGGCGATGCCGATGTCGCCGACCCGCAACGCCTGCACCACGATCTCTGTCTGCTGCCGTTCGGCCAGGATGAGCTGCTCACGCGCATAGACCTCCGTCGGCGTCTTCACCAAACGGTCGCCCATCGCGGTGATGATGCGTTGTGCCCATTCGAGCCGCTGTTTGTCCGCCACGCGGTAGTTCAGCGTCATGCGCTGCTCCGACATCGCGATGTCCGCATCGTCGCGATACTGGATGCCCGCATACGCTTTCATGGCGATGTCCAGCAGGCCGTCAGCGAACTCCTGGATCGTCGGCTTCGGGCGTTGCTCCGCCGGGACGGTGTAATCCACGCGGTAGATGTCCCCGCTGCAACCGTGGGACATGAGGCCGACGAACTTGCCCTCTGGCGCGATGCGTTGCTTCAAGCCATCTGCAAACAGGCCGAAGTAGTCCGCGCTGATGTCCTTGTCGCCGAAGTAGTGCATGGAGAAATTGCCCAGCACCGCCAGCGGCTTGCCCGCCTTCGTTTGAATCGAGATCAGCGACAGGTCCGGGTCTTCCGGCCCCGCTTCACCGACGGCATCATCCCACTTCGCGCCCGCGTGCATGTTTGCCCGCACCGTTTTGTTGCCAAAGGGATCTTCCGCGATGCGGTCCGGCCGACGAATCCACTGCCGCACCGCTGTGAACGCCGCCGCATCCGCCTTGGCGAAGCCGATGCGCGCCGGTTCCAGGTTCGCCTGTGCCGCCGCGATGGCTTCCACCAGTTTCTCCTTCAGGAACGGCACATAACTCGGATCAGGATCAGTACCCAGACAACCCATCGACGCTGGAGCCGAATGCGCATGCGTGGCGGAGATCAGGATGCGATCCGCCGGGATGCCCGTCTTCGCCGCCGCCAGCTTCTTCGCCTCATCCAGCACCTCGCGGCTCATCATGCAACTGTCCGCCACCACCATGGCGATCTGCGATTTCGCATCGCTCAGCACCACCGCCCGCGCATGGATGCGCGTGTTGATCTTCTCCACATAGCGGCTCAGCATGCCGCCATTCACCAGCACCGGCAGCTTTGGCGGCGAGATGTCAATGACCGCCGCCCCGGCCTTGAATTCGGCATGGAGAGAGGACGTGGTGAAAAGAACGAGGAGCAGGGCAAGGGGTCGAATCATGGCGAAGATGGGTACGGGCCTGCGCAGTCGGCTTTTCCGCTTTCACGGCTCCATTTCCACTGTTTTTCATCCGGCGTGGGTGCGTCGCCAGCATGATGTGGGTTGGGTGTGTGCGGCAGCGAGGGTGCGCCTGCAACAGACTGATTCCCTGCGCCGCACCGCCCGACGTTTGGGAGCGTGCGCCGGAGCGCCCAAACCGACGGGCGGGCTGACGCCACACCCATCCGACCTCCGGCTCGACATCATACCGATTTCGCGTCTTCAGAAAAATCAGGCAGTTTGCAGGGAGCCTTGCCTGGTTCTGCCGGCAAACCAGGTTTCGAGCAAAAGAACGGCCAGGAGAGCGAGGAGAATCCACCACCAGCCGCGCTGGCGCTGCTCGGTTTCGGTGGCACTGAGGCGCTGTTGTTCGACGGCGTTGGCAGCGGGGTCGCTGTCGAGCGCGGAGGCGAGCTTGACGCCGTATTCGGTGAGTTTTTGCGGCTCCAGCGGCAGGACGCGGCCTTCATCGGGCGGGAGATTGACGGCGATGGTTTGCTTCCGCGAGGCGCTATCGACGGTGTGCAAGCCGACGAGGGCGGTGATGAAAGTTTCGCCGGGTTTGAGGCGGTGCGTCTTGTTATCAGGATCGGTGATCGTGTGCGCGGTAGTGGCATCAAGCGGCAGGGCATCGCCGACGCTGAGCGAGGCGCTGGGATCGTGGCTGAACCCGGCGGCGGCGAGCCAGCCGTAGAGCAGCGGGACGAACTTCGTGCTGAGAGCGAGCTGGCTGTCGCTGGGATGCCAGCCGGAAGCGAGGACGATGAGCGTGCCTTTGCCGATGCGGGCGCTGAGGATGGCGGGATGGCCGTTGTCGAAGCTGGCGAGGGTTTCGAGCTGGCTGTTGGCGTCTTTGATCTCGATGTGAAGATGTTTCCAGAAGCGCAGCTTGGTGAAGTCGCGCAGCTTGGGATCAGCGAAGGGTTTGAGCAGCGGGTGCTCGATATTCACATCGGCGAGCATGCGGTAGTCGTCATTCGTGTCGCCAGCGGTGATGGTGAGGTCGTTCAAGCCGGTGAGGGCTTTGAGCAGCGCGGCATCGGTGGGCGCGGCGATCACTTGGACGAGAAACCCGCCCTGCTGCACGAAATCGCGCAGGCGCGTGGTGGTTTCGGTGTTCGGGGTGCTGCCGGAGAGGAACAGGATGTCGGGACTTGGCGTGGGCAGCGTGGGACTGGCAGCGAGCGCGGGCGCGAGGGTGGCGGTGGGCTGCAAGGCGCGGCTGAGGTAATAGAGCGGCGATGCGGCCTCGTCGCGCGTGGCATCATCACCGAGGAAGTGAATGCGCACGGTACGCGGCTGCGGCGGGGCGAGGAAGAGGCGGTTGTCGAAGTCCTGGGCGTCGCCGGTGAGCTGTAACACGGTGGCGTTGGTGGCGTTCGGCGGCGCGGCGAGGATGCGACTGGCTCCGGGCTGAATCTGGCCGCTGATGGCGTCGGCAGACGGTGCGCCTTCCCACGCGAGCGTGAAGTCACGCAGGCGGGACTCGCGGGTGTTCGAGAGGCGGATGCGAATGGTGGCATCCGCGCTCCCAGCGGATTCTGTGGCAGCGAGCGCGAGGGAGAAGTTGTCGGGCTTGTCGAGATCGAGGCGCTGGACTTGCAAACGCAGCTCGGCAGGCCAGGCGATACTGCGCAGGGCATCGAGGTGCGCGCCTTCTTGCATGTCGCTGATGAGCAGGATGCGTTTTTTCAAGGTGCTGGTGTTGGTGTCGAACAGCGCGGTGGCAGCAATCAAGGCGCGGTCGAGCTGCGTGGCGGACCAAGCGGGCGCGTGATCGGCGAGGCGTGCCTGAATCTCGGTGCTGCGGGCACCGGTGTTGGTGCGGTCTTCCTCGAAGGACCACAATGGCGTGAGCTGGCGGTCAAACACGGCGAGGGCGACGCGATCGGTCAGCTTGGCCTGAGCGGCGCTGCGGTTGGCCTCCGCCAGCGCACGCTGCCAGAGATCGCCACGCCGCATGGAGGCGCTGCGGTCGATGAGAATGAGCGTGGCCTGATCTGCCGCCGCGCCGGGCGGTGATTCGCTGCGCAGAAAGGGCCGTGCAAACATGAGCGCGAGGAGAATGAGCGCGAGGCAGCGTAGGAGGAGCAGTAGCCAGTTTTCCAGCCGACGCTTGCTGACAGGCACCGGCGTCTGCGCGTCGAGAAACAAGAGCGAGCTGAACTCCACGCGATCCTGCGGCGGCCTGCGGCGCAGATGCAGCAGGATCGGCGCGATGATGGCGGCGGCACCGAGCAGGTAGAGTGGGAAGGTCCAGAGCATGGTGTGAGTGGTGGAATTAGAATGACGAATGGGCGAGAGAGATGTGGGTAGCTCGATTGATTCGTTCTCGTTCTCGTTCTCGTTCTCCTACTCGAACTCGAACTCGAACTCGAACTCGAACTCGAACTCGAACTCGAACTCGAACTCGAACTCGGTCATGGGAGGTCGCTGGGTGATGACGGGAGCGAGGTGCGAGGTGAGAGGTGAGAGGTGAGAGGTGAGAGGTGAGAAGTTAGAAGTTAGAAGTTAGAAGTTGAATGGAAGACGGTCAGGCGGTGGCGCGGGCTTTGCCGGGTTTTTTGCGCTGGCGGGCGGAGAGAAAGGCGAAGAGGACTTCTTCGAGCGGCTGGTCCGTGGGACACCAGTGGTATTCGACGTTGTGTCGGTCGCAGGTAGTCTGGATCGTATCGCGGTGCGCTTGCAGGCGCTTCAAATAGGTCTCGCGGGCCACGTTGGGATCAATGAAGCGCTCGGTGCCGGTTTCGGCGTCGCGATAGTGAGCGGATTTTTCGAAGGTGAAGTCGATCTCGGCGCGATCCATGAGATGGAAGAGTACGAGGTCGTGTCCCATCGCGCTGAGCAGCGCGAGCTGCTTTTCCAAATGCTCGACGGGCGCGAGGAGATCGGTAATGAGGCAGATCATGCCGCGTTTGCGCAGCAGATCGGCCAGTTGGCCGACGGAAAGCTCCAGCGAGGTGCCTGTGGCCTTCGCGGGTCGCTCCAGCTCGGTGATGATACGACGCAGATGGCCGGGGCGATTGCGCGCTGGCAGATGTTCTTCGATGCCATCGGCAAAGGTGGTCAATCCGGCAGCATCGCCCTGCTTCATGAGGAAGGACGCGAGCGTGGCAGCCAGCGTGGCGGCGTAGTCGGCCTTCGTGAAACTTTGCGAGCCGAACTTCATCGACTTGCTGTGATCAATGACGAGCTGGCAGCGCAGGTTCGTCTCGTCCTCGAATTTCTTGATGTAGGTGCGGTCGCTGCGCGCCAGCACTTTCCAGTCGATGTAACGCGGATCATCGCCTTGGACGTAGGCACGGTATTCGGAGAACTCGACAGAGAAGCCGTGATACGGGCTGCGATGCATGCCCTTCCACAAACCCTCGACGACGACCTTGGCCCTCAACTCGAGCGATTTGATGCGCATGAGCGCGGCGGGATCAAGGAAGGTGCTCATGAGGGCGAATCAGGAAAAGGACTCAATACGGTCTGCATAGACGCAGATGAGTTTATGTGTGGGAAGCAGCGCCTCGATACGCGGCCAAACGGATGCCAGGAAGCGATGAAACTCCGCCCGCCGCATGTTGCCAAAGCGCAGATGCACGATCCAGGGCGGCGGCGATGAAACGAGGATGCGGTCGGAGAAATCGGTGTCTTTCGTGACGACGACAAGCCGGTCGGCAGCGGCGATCCGCCAGAGTTCTGAGTCGGTGGGATTGCCGCCAAAGTCATGGGCGTGCGAAACGGGCAATGAGGGGGTGAAAGCCAGCCGCGAAGGCAGATTTTCATCCAGCAGGAAGCCTTTCACGAGATGGCGGCAAAGTGAAAGTGGTTGGACATGAGCCGTGAGACCCAGCCGAGGCAGGCGTTGACATCCTCTTTCGTCAGCGCGGGATACTCTTCGATCACGTCGGCCACGCTGTCTCCGGCGGCGAGGAACTCCAAAACGGTCTGCACGGTGATCCGAGTTCCCTTCACCACGGGACGCCCGTTGCAGATCTGAGGGTCGATGATGATGCGTTCAGTCATTGGGTGAGTTTATGGGACTAAGGGTTGTTGGCAATCGTGGGTTTTTGGGCAAACGGCCACTGGGGGAAGGATGGCAAGTTCGGGCGATTTGATGCGCCTGAGCGCCGCTGGGTCGAGGAAGGTGATGGAGTTGGTCATAAATTAGTGAGGGCGTTTCCATGTTCCATGCCATGAACCAATCTTAGACTCACGTTCCCAGTAAAGCAGCCACACAGAACATGAGCCATCGGACTCCCATTGTGGCGGGCGCTATCAGCACGGATGCTGTCTGATGAGAATGAAAAACATTCACGCATGATGTGATCCTGCCAATACTCAAAACGGTAAACGCCGTCTTCATCCGGCAATATAGGATCCAAGAATTCACGAACTATGATTTGAGGTCGGTGAGTGACTTTCGGATCACCTGAGTCCGCCAACACCCATCCGCGATGGGTTCGATATTGATGCCAAACGAGAAACAGGACAACCGCGATGACGAATAACGTCAGCACCTTTGCTCGAAGGTTGGCAAGCTCATGCACAGCTATACTTTGACCGTCTCCAGCAGCTTCGCGATCACCTTCTCCACCGTCACGCCTTCGGCTTCGGCTTTGTAGTTTACGAGGATGCGATGGCGGAGGACGGGGAGGGCCATGGCGCGGATGTCTTCGACGGTGACGTGGGTGCGGTTGTGGAGGAGGACGCGGGTTTTGGCACCGAGGACGAGGTTTTGGCTGGCGCGGGTGCCGGCACCCCAACTGATCCATTGATTGACGAAGTCAGGGACGCCTTCGCGGCCCGGACGGGACGCGGCGGAGATGCGCACGGCGTAGCGGGCGACGTCATCGGCGATGGGGACTTTGCGGACGACCTGTTGGAAGGCGAGGAGTTCTTCGCCAGTGAAGAGACGCTGCACTGGCTCGCCTTTGCCGGAAGTGGTGCGGGTGACGACAGCGACTTCATCGTCCTCGCTGAGGTAGTCGATGACGATGTTGAACATGAAGCGGTCGAGCTGGGCCTCGGGTAGCGGGTAGGTGCCCTCCTGCTCGATGGGGTTCTGCGTGGCGAGCACGAAGAAGGGCTCGGGCAGGTGCATGGTCTTGCCGTTCACGGTGACCTGATGCTCCTGCATGGCTTCGAGCAGGGCGGCCTGGGTTTTCGGCGGGGTGCGGTTGATTTCGTCAGCTAGAATCATGTTGGCGAAGACGGGGCCGCGGCTGAAGACGAGCTTGCGGCCTGCGGGAGTGTCTTCGAGAATTTCGGTGCCGGTGATGTCGGAGGGCATCAGGTCGGGTGTGAACTGGATGCGCTGGAAGCTCAGGTGGCAGACATCAGCGACGGTTTTGATGAGCAGGGTCTTGGCGAGGCCCGGTGCGCCGGTAATGAGGCAGTGGCCGCCGCTGAGCAGAGCGATGAGCATTTCATCAATGACATGCTTCTGGCCGACGATGACCTTACCGACTTCCGCAAAGAGCCGCTGGCGGGCGGTGGCGAGGAGTTCGACGATCTCCCGCTCTGAAAGTGTGGGTGCTGCGGCGGAAGGAGGGAGGTCGGGTGCGCTCATGAGATGTGGTTTGTATCAAACAGCGGCAGCAATGCCAAGTTTTCATCCACTGGGGCGGGAAGACGAGATTGGTGACGACGGAGAGGGCAACGAGGGCGCGACGGTCGAGACGGGCTAAAGCCCGAACTACGAACCCAGACGGATGATCTGCTGCGACTACTTCGACCAGGCCGGTTCTGGCTCCCAGGTTTTCTCGCCGTGGCCGATGCCGATGAGTTCGGCTTCTTCTTCCTCCTCGGTTGCTTCGAGGAGTGGGGCGAAGCGCTCGGAACGGAAACCGAGCTCCTGCTTCACGCTGGAATGCGGGTCGTCGGGATTGTGCAGTTCGCCAAGGAGAATGAGGATGTCGAATTCGGCACCGGCGAGCTTGATCTGCGCGTCATCATTGACGACGAACTGCGGATTCGAGCGCCCGGAGCGGATGGCACGCACGGTGTAGATCTGATCCTTCTTGGGTAGGGACTTGTAGAGGTCGAAGACCCAAGGTTCGAATTGATCGTCAATGCAGACGATTTGCTGGCCGGTTTTGAACATGCGCTGGCGATATAGCGCCGTGATGAGCGATGGCAAGGACGGCTGGCGCAACTTTGGCGCGGACGTAACGTTTGAGAGCGGGTCTTCACCCCACGTATCATGAACCGACGCTTCCTTCTCCTGTTCACCCTGTTGGCAGCCATCTCAGCCTGCCATGCGCAAGTTCAACTGCCGGAAGGCGTGAAAAAGCTGGACCTCACGGTGGACGGCGTGGCACGCAGCGGGTTGGTGTATGCGCCTGCCAGCGCGAAGGAGAAACCGACGCCGGTGGTGTTTGTGTTTCACGGCCATGGCGGTGGCGCGATGCAGGCGGGGCGTTCGTTTGCGATGTATAAACACTGGCCGGAGGCGATCTCGGTTTATCTGCAAGGGCTGAACACGCCGGGCAAGCTGACTGATCCCGAAGGCAAGAAGCCCGGCTGGCAGCATGGCGCAGGCGCGGAGGGAGATCGCGATTTGAAGCTGTTCGACGCGGTGTTGGCGCATCTGAAGGAGACCTACAAGGTGGATGCGAAGCGCGTGTTTTCGACCGGGCACTCGAATGGTGGAGGTTTCACCTATCTGCTGTGGGAGACCCGGCCTGAGGTGTTTTGCGCGATGGCTCCGTCCGCTTCGGCCTCGGGACGGTTGGCGGATGCCGGTGCGTTCAAGCCCAAGCCTGCGATGCACATTGCCGGCACGAATGATCCGCTGGTGAAATATGCGTGGCAGGAGTTGTCGATGGCCAAGATGAAGCAGATCAATCAGTGCGAGACGGAAGGGAAGGCGTGGGCTACGGACTGCACGCTGTTCCCTTCCAAAATTGGCGCACCGTTTGTGGCCTTCATTCATCAAGGCACGCACAAGTTTCCTGACGAGGCACCGGCGCTGATCGCGAAGTTCTTCAAGGAGCAGGCGGCGGCGGTGAAGTAGCAGATTGGCACGTTGTTCACGCTAAAGCGTGAGGGAGACCGGACACGCTGAAGCGTGAACAACGTGCGCAGCTCAGTGACGCAGCAACGCGGCTTGCCACTCCGGCTCTTTGAAGCCGACAAGATGAACGCCAGTCTTCGCATCAATGGCGAAGGGGCGTTTCACCAGATTGCCGTTGGTGGCGAGCAGTTTGAGCGCGGCGTCGGTGCTCATGGCTGGCAGCTTGTCTTTGAGGCCCAGACTGCGGTAATCCTGGCCGGAGACGTTGAAGAGTTTGCGCAGATCACCACCGTGCGCGGCGAGCATGGCCTTGAGTTCGGTCAGCGACGGCGGTGTTTCGCGAATGACGGCTTCTGCGCAGGGGATCGCGTGCTGCTTGAGCCACTTGAGGGCGTTCTTGCAGGTGGAGCAGCCGGAGTATTGGTAAACTTTGAGCATGGGTGGTCAGGTGGGAATGCTACTCATCCAGGACTCAAATTCGGGCGGCACTTTGGCCTCGAAGTTCATGGGCTGATCATGGATGGGATGGAGGAAGGAGAGTTTCCAGGCGTGCAGCATCAGGCGCGGCACGACCACGCGCTGCCGCGAGGGCTGGGCGTAAATGGGATCGCCGAGGATGGGGCATTGCAGCGTCTCCTTCATGTGAACGCGGATCTGATGCGTGCGGCCGGTGAGCAGGCGGCATTGGATGAGGGCGCAGCCTTGATCCACGGCGAGCTGTTGCCACTCGGTGACGGCTTCTTTGCCTGCGCCATCGAGCAGGATGGCCATGCGCTTGCGGTCCACGGGATGTCGGCCCAGGAAGTTCTGAATGCGGCCTCCGCTTTCCTTCGGCACGCCATTGACTGCGGCGAGATAGATTTTCGTCAGCCGCCGTTCGGCAAATGCCTCGGTGAGGCGGCGGTGGGCGATGTCGTTTTTTGCTACGACGATGCAGCCGCTGGTGTCCTTGTCGAGGCGATGGACGATGCCGGGGCGCATCTCCCCGCCAATGCCGCTGAGGTCGGCGATGTGATGCAGCAGCGCGTTTACCAGCGTGCCGTCGGGATTGCCATCCGCCGGATGAACGACCAGGCCGGATTGCTTGTCCAGCACCACGATGTCAGAGTCCTCATACAAAATCGTCAACGGAATGTCCTGGGCTTTGATCTCCACGGCGGCTACCTCGGGGATCGTGACATGAATTTGATCCCCGCTCCTCAACGTGCTGCCGATTTTGGCTGGTTTGCCATTCAACGTGACGTGGCCCTCACGGATCAAGTCCTGGAGCCGCGAACGCGACATGTCCGACAAGCGCCGGGTGAGGTGCTTGTCGAAACGCTCGCCGATATCAGGGGTTTCAGAAATGGTCCAATTCACTCAACATACTCAAGATTCAAATTAATCAGGCAATCTGTAATTTCTGGCATTGAGTATGCGATGCTGCTATGAACAAAATCCCCAACTCCACTTTTGCCTCCCGTCCTTGAACAATCTTATCTGAGCACCTGTCCTGTCTGCCAGGGCCAGATCGACGTGACGTCGCTGGAGCCGTTCACGAAGCTGAAATGCCCGTTCTGCGGCCAGATGGTACGGGTGCGGCGGCGTTTCGACCATTTCATGATCGTCCGCCAGATTGGCGAGGGCGGCATGAGCCGGGTGTTTGAGGCGGAAGACGAGACTCTGGGCCGCCGGGTGGCGCTGAAAATCCTCAACCGCCAGTACAGCCGCGATTCCACTCGGCTGGAGCAGTTCCGCCAGGAGGCGCACATCACTGCGAACGTGATGCACCCGAACGTCATCAAGCTCTACTCCGTGGGCTACGACCAGGCGTATTTCTACATCGCCATGGAGCTCGTCGGTGGCGGCAGCCTGGAGCAACGCATCAAAAAGGAGGGCCACCTCAAGGAGGCCGAGGCCTTGCGCATCGGTCGTGAGGTGGCCGAGGGGCTGCGTGCCGCCCAGCAGCTCAGTTTGATTCACCGCGATGTGAAGCCGGCGAACATCCTGTTCACCGAGACCGGCACCGCAAAGGTGGTGGACTTCGGCCTGGCGCTGTTTGCAGATCGTGGTGGCGACCAGTCCGGCGAAATCTGGGCCACCCCCTTTTATGTGGCCCCGGAAAAGGTCATCGACAACAAGGAGGACTACCGCAGCGACATCTTCAGCCTCGGTGCCACGCTCTACCATGCGATGACCGGCAATCCACCGCACAAGGCGGACACCAATTCCATCGAGGATTTGCGCCGGATCAAAGCCAAGCTCGTCACCCTTGGCGAATCTGGCCTGCGTTTCGCCCCGCGCACCGAGCACGTCATCAATGGCATGCTCAGCACCAATCCGGCGGCACGCTTTTCCAACTACGACGAAGTGGTGGACGAAATACGCCTAGCCGAGGGGCTGCTGGACCGTGGCGGCGTGAAACGTCGGCTGTTTTCCCGCCGTGCTCGATTGATCACCGCCGTGGCTGCCGCCATCGCGCTGGCCTATGGCATGGGCTGGCTGTTGCGTGAGGGCGGGCAGCGGCGTGTCGGGGCAGCGATTCAGATTTCCGCCGCCGGTGAGCGCGAGCTGGACGGCAGCGGGGTGACGCTGAAGGCGGACGAAGCGGGTAAGAAGACCGTCTCCGAGCGCTTCACCGCAGCCCGGCAGGCCATGCTGGATGAGTTGCATTTCGCCGAGGCCCAGGACTTGTTCGCTCAGTTGGTCAAGTCGAAGGAAGCCCTGCCGTCCACGCAAAACTGGGCGATCTTCAATGCCGCGCTGTGCGATCTCATGCGCGATCGAAAAAAGCATGCCTCGGAGCATTTCCAAAGTCTTTCCACGGCCCCCGAGCTGAATGGTCTCGCTCCGTTCTTTACTCAAATCAAAGGGCGCATGGCGGGGCAGTTCACCCTGGGCGTGCCGCTCAGTGAACTGGGTTACAAGACGAACAATGAGGAACTGCTGGGCTACCTCGCCCAGGGGCTGGCCGAATGGCACTACGGCGACTGGCGGCTCGGTGCCGAGGAACTGCAGTTTTTCCAGGAGCATCTTGCCGCTCTCCGCCCAGCCACTGACAGCACTGCGGCGAACTCCCTCGACTGGCTCGCGCTCTACAGCAAGCTCGTGGACTACTACAAGCCGGACTTTGCCCTGGTGAGCACCGCCTTGAAACAGCGCAGCTCTGAAAATATTGCTGAACTGCGCACCGCGCTAGCCGAGGTCGAGCAGACGCGCAAAAAAATCAAAACCAACGGAGCCTTTGACAGCATCATTGGAAAATGGGAGTCGGGTCTCAAGCGCGAGATGGCCCGCATGAAACTGGAGGAGCAGCAGGTGCAGATGCAGGAGGACAAAAAACGCCGCCAGGCCGACCTCGAACTGCTCGCTGACGTCAGCGCACTAGCCCCGCAGCTTGTCCAGGGCTACGACTACGCGCGGGCGATTGACCTCCTCGGTGGCACGCGGCTGGAAACCAGTGATGTGCGTGCTGCGCTCGACGGTCGCCTCTATCTCTACACCCAATCGCGCGATTTTGTGAAGCAGCTCGCCGCAGACCTGAGCCGCCAGAGCTGGAACGGCACCATCACACGTCGCGAGGGTGGGCAGATGACTGGACGCATCACGATCACCGCCAATGGCACCCTGGTGAGCGTCGCGCTGGAGCGCGGCACCCTGTCACTGCCCTTTGACAGTCTCACGCCGGAATCCCTCGTGGAGATTGCCCAGGCATTCGGCTCCCAGATCACCGACTCCACGGATTATTATCGTCGCCAGGAGATCATCGCCGCGTTTGCCCGGCTCAATGGTCTCACCCAGCTCTCCGCCACCATCGCTGCCCAGCTCATGGAGGAAAATCGTCCTTTCCGCGCCCGTTGGATGAAGGTGATGGAAGCCGGGATTTGAGTCCTGCTGAAAATAATTTCACGGCAGGTGTAACGCCGCGCGGTTTTTTTGGTAAATCCAGATGTGAAACTCCAGGCCACTCCCAACAGCGAGCTGAATCAGTCAGCGAGCGAGGTGGTGTGTCTGCATTTCGACCAAGAAGCGCTGCCGCAATTGGTCTGTTGGGAATTGTGCTGGTATCAGCACCAGGAGCAAATCGTGCGGCAGGAGGCCCGGCAGGGCAGGGGATTCCATTGGAACTTGTCGATGGTGTCGCTTTGCCTGGCGTTGGTGCGGCTGGAATTGCTGCGCGGGCAGCCCGCACCGTTGCTGCGTGGTGCCCGTGGCACGGCGGTTGGCAGGCTGGCGCATTCTTTGTTCAAAGAGTCCGAAGTGGCAGAATTTCACCTTCTGCTGGGGCGGCCTGAGACAGGAACAGCGGCGGACACGACGCTGCGCCTACACCGCTGGTTCAATGTGGTGAACGGCACTTTCCGTCAGGACCGGCCCGCCTTGGTGTATGCCGGTTCGGAGCCTCCCTGCCGCGTCGTGGTGCGAGTCGGCAGCAAATCGCTGAATTTCGAAGGTATGCGGCTGCTGGAAAGCAAACTGGCCTGGATGGCGGAGGAGCGGGATTGGCTGGGTTCCGTGATGCGTCCGGGTGTGACCATGGCCGCGTAGCACGGCACTCCTCAAAGAAAAACCCCGCCCGCCTCAGGGCGAACGGGGTTGTCACAGTGCTTTGAGAGGTGACGATTACTTGATCTCCTGCGCCCAGAAGATGTGCCAGTCGTCCAGATTGTTCAGATCCACCGCGCCGGGATTCACGCTGCCGTCATCGGCGATACCATCGGCATCGAGAATGGTTTTGCGCGTGGCATCCTCGTGGATGTAGCCACGGATGGAGGCGTTGTGCTTGTACAGGTTGCCTTTGGTCAGGTTCACGCCGGGCTGTGACTTGATCCATGACTCGAGCTGCGGGTAACTCGGCTTCGTGGCGATGAACGCCTTGAACGTGTCGATGTTGATGCCCAGCGCGTCGAGCGTCATCTGGTCGTAGCCGCAGCCGATGCCGGGATAATCAGCGTGCAGCTTGCCAGCAGCAGCCAGCGAGGCTTTTTGCCAGAGGCGTGGGAGATGCAGGACGCCGAGGGGGCCGGCGATGCCGGAACTGATGAGAGGAACGATCTGGCTCATGATAGTGGATGGGTTGGAATTTCGTGAATCACATTCGCAGTGGCGAACGCACACTGACTTTGACGAGTCCGCTTGGCAGCAGCAAGCACAATCACCAGCACTCTCGCGTCCTTCATGCGAGCCATGTTCGGCATTCTCACGCAGTCGCGAAAGTGATGCTCTGAGCGTTTTGTGATTGTCGAAACACTGCCCGGCATGACGAAACTGCTCGGCATCTGGAAGCCGGAGGGTGTGAAGGAGCCAGAGCGTGCCAGCCATCTCCAGGCAGCTTTCCTCAAAGCCCACATCGTTTCACTGCTGCCAGCGCTCGACACGCGCTGGAGCAGTTGCTCAAGCAGCATGGTGAGAAAGTCGAGAAGACGCCCGCCGCGCCGCCGCCAGAACCACCGGGCGCCACGAAAGGCATCATCACCCGCAGTTTCCACCTCACCGAAGAGCTGCTGACGATGAGCGGTGCCTCTCCAGCCGCTCCCGCAGACCCGTTTGCAGCCGGTGGCGCTGCGCCCGCCGCGCCGATGGCGAACGAAGCACGCCTGACCATGCGCATCACCGCCGTGGAGATTTTAAAATCCAAGGGCATCCCCTTTCCCGAAGGCTCCTCCGCCAATTACAAACCCAGCACCGGCGAACTGCTGGTGCGCAACACGCCGGAGAACATGAAGCTGGTCGAGGACTACATCGCCTCCCTCAAGCAGTATGCGCCGCGCACGCTGGCGATGACGGTTCACATCATCGAGGCGGATGCCGCCACCATCCGTCAATTGGCGCAAATCACCGCCGCCACCACCGATCACACCGCTGCATGGCAGGCCGTCGAGCAGGGCGTGGCACAGAACAAGATACGCCTCCTCCGTTCTGCCTTCCTCGAATCGAAATCCGGCATGCGCAGCACTTTCAACACTGGCCGAGAATTCGTTTACATCTCAGAAACCGGTAGCAGCACGCTTGAGCATCGCTCCGATCAGTCCACCACGCCGAACGGCAGTGACAAAGACAGCAAGACCACGCATATCCAGAACATCCCTGTCTCAAGCGGTGCCGCGCCAAGTTTTTCATCCGCCGCAGAGATGCGTTATGTGGGGCTGCGCTTTGAAGTGGAAGGAACCGTTGGCTATCCCGAAGTCTCCGCTGTCGAACTCACCCTCGACATCAAATATGACTACGCCAGCCCGGTTGTCGCCGATACCACAGCTCAAGTGGATGCGAAGACCATTCGCCCGCTGAACCGCAGCATTCAGTTTCATCAGGCCAATCTCACCTTTGGCACCACCATGGCCAGTGGCACCCACCGTTTGCTCAGTGTCTGGAAACCTGAAGGCACCGCTGAGTTTGACAAAGCAGACGTCTTGCAAGCCGCATTCCTGAGCATGGATGTCGTGCCGGTGGAACGTGAGAAGAAACCGTGATCACATCGCCCCCGGCGGTGCCTCCTGCTCGGGCATCGTGATGAGCGCGATCGAAGGCGTGCCGGTGCCTTTGCCAAGACGTCCGCTGTAGAGGTCAATCGCCCGTTTGGCGATGATGTCGATCACCGCTGGTTGCAACGTTCGGGCGGCGACGTTGGAGACGGCCATACTGGTCCACATGATGGGAGATTTGAAGCGCAGCACCTGCCAGTAGGGCAGTAGGCGCTTGTACCATTTGTTTGCGGTCTGCATGCGCTCATGCCGGGCGATCTTGTGGGTCATTTCCCAGGTTTTGATCGCCGTGCTGGCGCTGACATCCACGAGCCGGCCGATGGAGCGTGTCTGCAAAAAATCCGCCACATCCATCGCGGCGAGATGCACCGCGCGGGAGAACTGGCTGAGACCGGGGGCGAGCAGCGCCTCCTGCTTGCCGGGATGGTAGATTGCCGCGATTTCGCGCACCAGCTTTGGCAGCTCGTCCACCAGCGGCGGCAGCCACTCGGGATTTAGATTCTTCTGCCAGCGCAGGCGCTTTTTGCAGTTTTCGACGGCCTTATGGGCCAGTTCGTCGGCGACTCCGCATTCGGGATACACAAAACTGGCCACCGCATTCCGGGCGGCACGCAGGTCGGCGGCAAAACGCAGCAGCTTCCACAGCACAATCGTCGCCCCGCCGACAACAACGCCCGCGATGAAAGTCATGATGTGTCCCCAGGGCATGGATGCACGGGAGAGCAACGCAGGCGGGGTGTCAAGATGACGAAAACGATGGGAGAGGCGGCTTGCAGGGCCGGAATGACACGCCATAAATGCGCTCCTACCCATGTCCTCCATCTTCGAACTCTTCTCTCTTCAAGGCAAAACCGCTGTCGTGATCGGCGGCACTGGCGAACTCTGTGGCGCAGTCGCTGAAGGCTTCGCTTCCGCAGGCGCGGAGGTCGTGCTCGTCGGCCGTGATCAAACCAAGGCCGACAAGCGCCTGGAGACCATTCAAGCAGCGGGTGGACAGGCTTACTTCGTTTCTGCGGATGCCAGCCGCAAAGCCGACCTGCAAATCCTCCTTGATCAAGTGCAGGAGCGCTCCGGTGGCTGCCACATTCTCGTCAATGGTGCTGGCGTGAACTCCGCCACGCCCTTCCTCGACATCGCAGAGGACGAATACGACCGCATCATGAACATCAACACCAAGGCCGTGTTTCTGGCCTGCCAGGTGTTTGGCAAATACTTCGTGGAGCAGAAGATCGCCGCCTCCATCATCAATCTCGGCTCCATGTCCGGCCTGCTGCCGCTGAGCCGCGTGTTCATCTACTCGATGAGCAAAGGCGCTGTGCATAATCTCAGCAAGAACCTCGCCCGCGAGTGGGCACCGCTCGGCATCCGCGTGAACACACTCGTGCCCGGCTTCTTCCCCGCCGAGCAGAACAAAAAAGTGCTCACGCCTGACCGCGTCGCCAAAATCATGGGCCACACGCCCATGAACCGCTTTGGCGAAGCCAAGGAACTCATCGCCGCTGCTTTGATGCTGGCGGGAGCAGGCGGATCATTCGTCACCGGCCATGAGATGGTCGTGGATGGCGGGTATTCGTCGATGACGATCTGAGATTTAAATCGCAGGCGATAGAATCGCGAAAATGTCCACGTTTAGGTCAGTGGTAAGACCACTGACCACATGACTTTTTCAACGATCAAACCACAGCGCAGCCTCGTCGAGGAAGTGTGCGCACGCATTGCCTCGGAAATCCGCGATGAGATGAGCGGAGGCGATGGCTGGCTTCCTCCGGAACGTGATCTGGCGCTCAAACTTGGTGTGAGCCGCCCCGTGGTGCGCGAGGCGACGAAGCGGCTGGAGCTGCAAGGCCTGCTCGAAGTGAAGCACGGTGTAGGCACCAAGATCGTGGACAAGCTGCACAAGCCGCTGAACGGCTCGCTGGCGTTGTTGATCCCCGATGACAAGGAGCGGCTGCGGCAGCTCATTCAGGTGCGTTTCATGCTGGAGCCGGAGAATGCGCGACTCGCGGCCGAAAACGCCAGCGCGGCACAGATTCGCAAGCTGCGCACGGCGTTGAAGGAGTTGGCAGAAACGACGGACTTTGAAACAGCGGTGGTCGCCGACATGACGTTTCATCGCGAACTGGCAGCGGCTTCGGGCAATCAGATCGCCACGCTGCTGCTGCACTCGCTCTCCGAACTCATTCAAACGAGCCTCAAGCAAGGTTACAGCCGCACTTCGACCGCAAATGCGGCGCGCCAGCATGCCGCCGTGCTCAACGCGATCGAAAAGCGCGATCCCGCCGCTGCTGCGAAAGCGATGCGTGAGCATCTGATCACCGCCGAGGCCGATTTGGCCCTGCCGAAGCCCAAAAAAATCTCCCGCGCATGAAATCCCTTCTTTCTGTTTCTCTGTTCATCGCAAGCGCACGAGTGCTCGCTGCCGAATCCGATGCCGCAAAACTGTTTCACGAGCAGGTGGCACCGATTTTGGTGAAGAACTGCGTCGAATGCCACAATGACGTGACGACCAAGGGCGGCCTGAATATGGAAACGCTCGCCGATGTGCTCAAAGGCGGTGAAGACGGGCCAGCCATCGTGCCGGGCAAAGCCACGGAGTCACCGCTGTATTTGATGATCGTGCCGGAATCAGCAGGCGAGAAGCCGGAGATGCCGAAGAAGAAACCTTCTCTCTCCACGGCTGAAACCGATCTGATCAAACGCTGGATCGACATGGGCGCTGCCTGGCCACAGGAAATCGTGCTGAAGGAGAAACCGAAGGGCGGCATCACCCACTGGGCCTTTCAACCGATCAAGCCGACGAAGCAGGCCTCCATCGACGCGTTCATCATTGAGATGCTCAAGGAGAAGAACCTCGTGATGAATCCTCCTGCGGATGCCCGCACACTCATTCGACGGGCGAGTTTTGATCTCATCGGACTGCCGCCGACGCCCGAAGAAGCCAACGCTTTCGAACAGGAGTTCGTCCAGGATCAAGCATCAAGCATCCAGCATCTAATCGACCGCCTGCTCAATTCTCCGCGCTATGGCGAGCGCTGGGCGCGGCACTGGCTGGATGTGGTGCGGTTTGCAGAGAGCCATGGCTTTGAAATGAATCGCTCAAGGCCGAATGCGTGGCCGTATCGCGATTATGTCATTGGCTCGTTCAACAAAGACAAGCCGTATGACCAGTTTGTGCGGGAACAGATCGCAGGCGATCAGCTTGGCGCAGATGAGGGCACCGGATTCCTCGTGGCGGGAGCCTGGGACCAAGTGAAGGGTCAGGACCCTGTGCTGAATGCCAATCAACGCGCCGATGAAATGCATGACATCGTCAGCACCACGGGCAGCGCCTTCCTGGGCCTTACGATCGGCTGTGCACGCTGTCATGATCACAAGTTTGATCCGGTGTTGCAGACAGATTACTTCCACGTGCGGGCCATCTTTGAAGGTGTGAAGCATGCGGAGCGTGAACTGCGGCCTGCGGATGCTGCCGAACGCCAAAAGAAAGCCGATGGCGTGCGATTGGAGATCGCTGCGATTGATGCAGCGCTCTCACGCTTCCAACCGAAGACGCAACTCACGAAGCGTGTGCTTGTGGATGATGATCTGCCGCCGCCAGCGAAGCCGGATGCCATCGGCTGCGTCCAAATCGAGCAGCCGACGAATGGAAAGCCGATTGATTACTCCCCCGGCAGCGAAATCGGCCAGGCCTCCGATCTAGGCGATGCGACGCGCCTGCCGAATCTCGGCGAGAGCTATCGCTACTGGGGCGCGGTCAAGGATGAGGCCGGCAAAGATTTCTTTTCGTGGAATCCGCGGGTGACGGGCAAGCAGCGTGTATGGCTCTCCTGGGCCGCATGGACGACGCATGCGAAGGATGCGCGCTACATTCTTGATCTGGATGGCGACGCGAATACGAAGAACGACCAAACCGAAATCGCCATCGTCAATCAAAGCAAGTTTGCCGATGGCAGTGGTGCCATACCTGAACAGAAACGCTGGAGCGGCTTCAAGTATGTCGGGACACATGCACTGACGAAGAATTCGATTCTCCTTCTGCGCAGCGGCAAACTCGGCGGACCAACGGTGGCGGATGCCGTGCTATTTGAAGAAGCAGATGACTCGATTCCGTCCGCACAACCGCATCTGCGCGCGCCAGTCACGCATCTGGCCAATCATGAGGGCTTTGATGCCGTGAAGGCGAAGTTTGTGCGTTTCACGATCCATGCGACGACTGGCGGACAGCCATGCATTGACGAGTTGGAGATCTTTTCTGCGGGCAAGAACGTGGCGCTGGCGAAGAACGGCGCAAAGGTGACGGCCTCCGATGTGTTCAGCGATGGATCGAGCCCGATTCATCAGATCGCGCATGCGAATGACGGCCTCTATGGCAATGCGAAGAGCTGGATTTCTAAAAACGCGGGCAAGGGCTGGCTGCAGATCGAACTGCCGCGTGAAGAAAGCATCAACAGCATCGTGTGGAGTCGGGATCGTGCCGAGAAGGGCAAAGCGTATCAGGATCGGTTGACGACAGATTACGTGATTGAGTCTTCGCTTGATGGGAAAACATGGAAGCCATTGGCTTCATCGGCAGATCGTCTGCCAGTGGATTATCGAGAGCGCATTCGTGATATTCCGACCTTGAGCGGTGTTTCAGGTGATAGCGCTGGTGAGGTGAAGAGGCACAGCCAAAGGCGTGCAGTGCTGCAACGCGAACTGAAGGAGATGACAAGCTTCCCGATGGCTTACCTCGGCAAGTTTGACCAGCCTGGACCGACCTTCAGACTGCAACGCGGTGATCCCATGACACCGAAGGAGGAAATCACCCCCGGTGCGCTTTCACAGCTCGGCACGAAGTTGGAACTGGCCAAAGACACACCGGAAGCGGAGCGGCGCGCAGCTTTGGCAAAGTGGCTGACCGATCCGAAGAACCCACTGGCAGCGCGTGTGATGGTGAATCGCATCTGGCATTATCATTTTGGCACTGGCATCGTCGATACACCGAGCGATCTCGGCTTCAACGGCGGCAAGCCCTCGCATCCAGAGCTGCTCGACTGGTTGGCATCGGAATTCATCAAGCGCGGCTGGAGCATGAAGGAGATGCATCGGCTGATCATGAACTCGGCGGCGTATCGGCAAGCGAGCACGGCCAACGATGCGGGCATGAAGGCGGACTCGGGTGCGCGGCTGCTGTGGCGTTTTCCGACGCGGCGCATCGAAGCGGAGCCTCTGCGCGACACAATCCTCGCCGTGAGCGGTGTGCTTGATTTGACGATGGGCGGGCCGGGGTTCGATCTGTTCGACGCGAATGACAACTATGTGAAGGTGTATCAGTCGAAGCAGGAGTTCGGCCCCGACACGTTCCGGCGCATGATTTATCAGAGTAAGCCACGCGTGCAGCTTGATGACACCTTCGGTGCGTTTGATGTGCCGGACGCGGGTCAGATCGCGCCACGTCGCACATCGAGCACGACGCCATTGCAGGCACTGAATTTCCTCAACAGCACGTTTGCGATGCAGCAGGCCGGATTGCTGTCCGCACGGCTCGAAAAGGAGGCAGGCAAGGAATCAGCGGCACAAGTGAAGCGGGCGTTTCAACTGGCCTACCAGCGTGATCCGCGTGCGGATGAGCTTGGCGCTTCCACGAAACTGATTTCCGAACACGGGCTGCTGATGTTCTGCCGTGCGCTACTCAACACGAGCGAGTTCATGACCCTCTATTGATCCTGTTATGCAAAACCATCTTCTCTCACGTCGAAACTTCCTCAATCAAAGCGTCAGCGGGCTGGGCAGCATCGCTTTGACTTCGTTACTGGCTCAAAAGGGTCTGCTAGCGAATGAGCCGATCCGTCCGCTGATCGATTCAGCGCGGCCGTATGCGCCGAGGCCACCGCATTTTGCGCCGAGGGCGAAGAATGTGATCATGATCTTCTGCTCGGGGGCGATGAGCCATGTGGACACGTTTGATTACAAGCCGGAGCTGGTGAAACGAAACGGCATGCCGCTGCCTGGGGCGGCTGATTTGGTCACGTTTCAAGGTGCCCAGGGCAATCTGGTGAAGCCGCTGTGGGAGTTCAAGCCGCGTGGGCAGTCGGGCAAGATGATCAGCGAGCTGGTGCCAAACATCGCCGAACTGGCGGATGACATGTGCTTCATCCACTCGCTGACCGCGAAGTCGAACACGCACGGCCCGGCGGAGAATCAGATGAGCACGGGCTTCATTCTCGATGGCTTTCCCGGTATCGGCTCATGGGTCACGTATGCGCTGGGCTCGGAGTGCGATGACATGCCAGCCTTCGTCGCGATCCCTGATCCACGCGGTGTGCCGCAGAGCGGTTCGCGGCACTGGAATTCGGCGTTCTTGCCTGCGGTGTTTCAGGGAACGGCATTCAATGCTAGCAAGCAGATTCCCAACCTGAGGCGTCCTGCCAGCGTGAGTGAGTCGGCGGATCGCGACACGCGCAAGCTGGTGAATTTCTTGAATCAGCGGCAGGCGCAGGAGCATCCGGCAGACAGCGATCTGGCAGCGCGGATTTCCTCGTATGAACTCGCGGCACGGATGCAGATCGCGGCGTCGGAAGTCGGCGACATGGCGGGCGAGAGCAAGGCGACGCTGGATCTTTACGGCGTGAACGACAGCAATGAGACGAAGGCCGGTTTCGCGAAGAACTGCCTACTGGCGCGGCGTTTGATCGAGCGCGGAGTGCGCTTTGTGCAGCTTTTCAACGGCTCCTACGCCATGGGCGAGGGCGTGGGCAACTGGGACGGGCACAAGACCATCGAAAAACAGTACGCGGTGCATGGACCGATCCTCGACCAGCCGGTGGCCGGGCTGCTGCGCGATTTGAAGGCACGCGGACTGATGCAGGACACGCTGGTGGCGTTTGTGACCGAATTCGGCCGCATGCCGACCTTCCAGAAGGGCGCAAATGGCCGCGATCACAATCCGAAGGGCTTCACGGTGTGGCTGGCGGGCGCGGGCGTGAAGAAGGCATTCAGCTACGGCGCTACGGACGAATTTGGCTACCAAGCGGCAGAGAATGTGAGCACGATTTACGACCTGCACGCCACGATTTTGCATCTACTGGGCATTGATCACGAGCGCCTGAGCTACTACAACAACGGCATCGAAAGACGCCTGACGGACGTGCATGGGCATGTCATCAAGGACGTGCTGGCGTGATCTGACTGAGAAAAAGGGGAAATACTGTTTGATTTCCGTCCTGGAGTCTCCACCATGCGCCTCCCCAAAACCTGACACCATCCCGTACCTGAATCATGGCAGTTGTTATCCGTCTCCGTCAAGAGGGCCAAAAAAGTCGCCCTGTCTTCCGTATCGTCGCCGCCGACCAGCGCTTCCCGCGTGATGGTCGCTTCCTCGAAATCCTCGGCACCTACGATCCTCAAAAGGGAGTGAAGGGTGCCACTGTGAAGCTTGACCGCGTCAATGCGTGGATCGGCCAAGGAGCTAAGCCCTCCGACACGGTGAAGAGCCTCATCAAGCACGCTGCCGCCGCCGTCACGGCCTAAAACGTCATGGACGCGCCGGAAGCCCTCCGCGAGTTCCTTTCGTATGTGGTGGCGAATTTGATCGACCACCCGCAGCAGGCGACCATCGCCATTGGCACCAATGTCAATGGCGCTGTGACCTACCGGGTGCAACTTGCCCCGGAAGATGTCCGGCATGTCATCGGCAAGAATGGCATGACCATCAGTTCCATCCGCTCGCTGTTGAACACAGCGGCGGAAAAACATGGAATCAAGATCTCACTCAAGGTGGGATCGAGCCGCGAGGAAGATGCGGAGGTGGCGGCTGCCGCCGAATGATGAAACCAGAATGAGGAATGCCGAGGCAAAGGCCGACTCTCAAAATTAGCCCACCTGAAATGCGTCCTTTATCAGGCGCATTTACTACCCGCCCACCAGCCCAGTGCGGCGGCGGTGACGCCCAGCAGGATACTGCCAAAGGCATTCAGTAGTGCGAGCCAGGAATGCTGGTTCACCAGCAGCAGCCAGGAGTCGTTCGAGAGCGTGGAAAAGGTGGTGAAACCGCCCAGCACACCGGTGGCGGCAAACAGCCACGTCCCGCTGCCTTTTTCCTTCATCGCAGGCAGGGCAAAGAGAAAACCGAGGAGAAAACTGCCCGCGATGTTCGCGGTGAACACGCCCCAAGGGAATGCTGAGCGTGGACAAACCCGCGCCACGCCGAGGATGGTGAGGTAACGCAGCACTGAGCCGACACCGCCACCGAGGAAGATGAGAAGAACATTGCGCATGGCGGGTTCAGGAGGCTGGTGACGCATTGCTCACGCCAGTGGCTGTGTTTGCCTGCGGCACTTGCGGCAGCGCTGGCAGCTCACCGACGACCAAGTCTGGGAAACATGGCACCACGGATTCGTTTAACGCCAGGATCAGATTTTCAGCGACTTCACGGGTCAGGCCGTCATTGGTGATCAGCCAGCGCTTGGCGAACCAGCCGCGCTGCAAAATGACACGCACCTGGTAAAAGCCGCGCTTCATGGGGGTCTCGACCGCTTTCACCTTTTCCCAGGGATACCACGCCATGCCATAGCGGATGCCTTCGAGGGTGATCCTGAGCTTGTAGGTGTGCGAGGTGATGAAGGAGATAAACATCGTCGTGCCGGCATAAAACAGCAGGCAGCCGAGCAGCGACAGACCGGCGGCGGTTTGCATGCTGTGCTCCGACAGCACCTCCTCCTGAAACAGTTGGAGTAGGACGCTCCGCAGGATGACGCTGGCCGCGCAGGACAGCATGAAGCCCAGCACGCCGTGAAACGGCTTGTAGGTGTACTCACCAGCATGCAGCGCTCCGGGATAGCGCGAGGTGGTCAGCATGCGACTTCCTCCCTGCGTCTGGCTCCCCCGATGGTCTGCGGGGCGATGCGTGCCCGCCAGACGTAGCGCTGAAAAAGCACCTTGACCGAGGCTGTCAGCGGCACCGCTAGGATGGCACCGAGCAGGCCACCCAGCAGCAGCGCCCAGATGAGCACGGAGGCGATCACCGTCATCGGGTGCAGGCCCACGGCTTCCCCCACGATGCGCGGGGTGATGAACAGCGCGTCGATCTGCTGCACCAGGGCGAACACGCCTGTCACGATGAGCGGCATGACCCACCAGGGATCGCCGGGAATCAATGCGCTGCCGCCTTGCACGGCACCGATGATCACCGCAGGAACCCAGCACAGCGCGATGCCGAGATACGGAATGATGCCCGCCACGCACAGCGCCAAACCGATGAGTAGGCCGAAATCCAGGCCCACAATGACGAGACCGATGCCGGTGGCGATGCCATTGATGACACTGACAAAAAGCTGGCCGCGAAAGAAGGCCACGAGGTAGCCATTGATCTCGTTCAGGCAGCTCACCACCTCGTCTTTAAAGGCGGATGCCCGCAGCGGCAGGTAGTCCGACCAAGACGCCTGAATCTTCGCGCTCTCGATCAGGAAGTAGTACAAATACAGCGGCACAATGATGAACGAGATCAGGAAGCCGAACACGCCGAGAAAGCCGCCCACACTCGATTTCACAAAGGTCCACGCCATGCCGGGGAGTTTGGGCAGCGTTGTTTTCACCCAGTTTTCACTCAGGAAGTTCTGGAGGTCGAAGCCGCCCTCTTTTGCGGCAGCTTCAGAGCTGGCCGGTGCCGCAGGCTCCGCCGTAGTCGCGGCGTGTGGCAGCAAGGTGACGCCGTAGTCGTTTTCGATCTTGGCCGTGAAGTCGAGCACCGCTGCTCGTGCCTTCGTGTAGTAAACGGGCACGCGATGCGCCAAATTTTTCGCCGGATCATCCAGCTTCACCACCATCCACCAGCCCAGTCCGCTGAGGGCCAGCATGAACATGGCAAAGGCCAGCAGCACCGAGCGTTGGCGGTTTAGTCCACGCCGCCCCAGCCACTCCACCCCCGGCTCCAGCAGGTAGGCTAGCACACCGGCCACGGCGAAGGGAATCAGGATCGGCTGTAGGTAGGAGATCACCTGGGTGGCCAGATAGACCAGTCCGATGGCCAGTGCGCCGATGAGGGTGATCGACAGGGCGGTCACGGCAGTACATAGCGCGTTGCGTTGGAAGACAGTGGGCAGGTTCTTCATCGAGGGAAAGTGTCGCGCATCCTAACGGGGCGCGGCGGTTTGGGTACTGCAAAAACGCCGAAGTATTCGACACCCCGGCCGTCGTTTGTATCCTGCCACGCATCATGTCCAAGCCACAGCCCCAGCCCGTTGATCCCGCCGAACTCCCGCAGCTCGCTCAGGCCACCATGCGCAGCGCGAAATTCCCCATGCTCGCCAGCATGGACGGCGACCAGCCCCGGCTACGCCCCGTCTCGCCGGTGCGCACGGATGGTTTCATCGTCTATGTCGCCAATCTGCGGCGCTACGGCAAGACGCAGGAGCTTGCAGACAATCCCCGTGCCGAGATCTGCTACACTGACGACCAGCACAATCAGGTGCGCATCACCGCGACCGCCGAGATCGTCACCGAGCGGGCGTTGTTGCAGGAAATTTGGGATGCCAGCCCGCTGCTGCGCGCCTACCTCGGTAGCCGCGACAATTCCGAACTCATCATCTACCGCTTCGTGCCCAATCGCGTGCGTTACATGCGCGAATGGGCGCTGGAGTATTTTGAAGTGCCGCAGGGTTAAGCCGTGTCCCCCAGGTGAAGTGCCACAAGCAAAATTTGCAGCGTTGATGACATCTACTTTCCGCAGCACTACCGTTTCTCCGCGTCTGAAATTTCCAAGATGGAACCTTTCGACATCGCCTTGACCTCGAAGCGATGGGGTGGTTCCCCGGCCCGCCTTCGCGAACCGACCATCATCGTCACACCTCGTTTCCGCGAGTGGCTCATGACGCAGGAGGAGCCGGCGGAGTGGTGGCCGGTGGCGCTGGAGTAGAAGCGCGGACGGGTAGGCGGCGTTTCAGTTCACGCAGGTGCCGGTGCGTGTCAGCACCGCGCCGGAGGCAGAGCCAAGTGTCTGTCCGCCTGTGAGGAAATGAGATACGAAACTGCGGAGAACCCAAGCAGCCGGGATTATCCTTGGGCGGTGTGAACGTGTGACCTGACACTGTCCGCAGCGGCCTGTCGGATCGTTTTACCTGCACGCTCAGGTTGAGTGGGCAGACCGTATGAGCATGGCGGAGTAGGCAGGAAGCCAGCCTCGTGATCAATTGTTGCCAACGATGAGCAGCATGGTGGAGCCTTTGCGATAAACACGCAGCAGCGCAGTCGAGTCGCTGTTCTTAGCCATCGCACGGGCTTCCGCACTCGTGGTGACGGGTTTGCGGTTCACATGGGTGATGACATCGCCTTCCTCGACGCCCGTGGCGGCGGCCCGGCTGTCGGCGTCCACCTTGGTCACGATGACTCCATTTACATCTTTGGGGATGTCATGACGCTCACGGAGGGCAGGGGAGAGCGCTTGCACGGTGACGCCGGTGACCAGCTCTGAAGCGGTATCTTTTTTTGGCGCAGTAGGCCGCTGGGTGTTGCGGGAACTGCCGAGCTCTGCGAGCGCCTCTTCGGGCAAGGTGTCGAGCGAGGCGCTGAGCGTGACGAGCTTGCCACCGCGCATCACTTCCACGGGGACTTGCGTGCCCGGTTTGGTGCCGCTGACGACGAGACGCAGACGACTGCTGTTGTCGATTTTCTGGCCGTTGATGCTGACAATGACGTCTTCGAGCAGAATGCCGGCTTTTTCAGCCGGTGAACCCGCGCCGACCATCATGACCACCGCACCGCCCTGCTCCTTGAAGCCCAGGCGTTCCGCCAATGCGGCTTCGAGATCGACGATCTGCACGCCGAGAAAGCCGCGCTGCACGATGCCGTCATCCAGCAGGTCCTCGACGATGTTGAGCGCCATGTTGATGGGGATGGCGAAGCCGATGCCGGCGTTCATGCCAGTGCGGGAGAGGATGGCAGTGCTGATGCCAACGACGCGGCCCATGGCATCCACCAGCGGCCCGCCGGAGTTGCCGGGATTGATGGAGGCGTCGGTTTGAATGAAGTCTTCGTACCCCTGCCGACTCCCTTGGCCGACGATGCGGCCGTTACTGCGGCCCAGAGCGCTGACGATGCCCTGAGTGACGGAGCGGCTGAGTTCCATCGGCGCACCGGCGGCGAGCACGATGTCGCCCACGCGCAGGATGGAGCTATCGCCAAGCGTGGCGGGCTTGAGGCCGGTGGCGTTGATTTTGATGAGGGCCACGTCGGTGAGCGGGTCCGCGCCGATGACTGTGGCCGTGTAGTTTTTCGTGCTGCCGTTGATGTCCACCGCGACTTCAATTTTTTTGGCATCGGCGACGACGTGGTTGTTGGTCAGGATGTAGCCGTCGGAGGTGATGATCATGCCGGAGCCAACGTCCTTCTGCTGGTGCGCTGAATCGTTCGGTGTTGGCTGCGGGCGCTGCGGCTGCTGGCCGCGACGGCGAGGATTGAGGGAGGGGTCTTCATCCTCATTCATACCGCCCTGGTCGTCAGGCATGCCGAAGAAGCGATAAAAGAACGGGCGGAGCTGCGGCGGGATCTGATCCACATCGGGGGTCTTGATCGGTGCGGAGGAGTAGATGGTGACGACGCTGGGCAGGATTTTGTCCACCACCGTGGCATAGCTCATCTGCAACTGGCCGTTGTTCGGCAGCGGGCTGGCATCCTTGATGATTTTCGCCTGAAAAGCGGCCGGCGGAGGTGTGTTCGAAGGCGCGGGTGGCAGCAAGGGCGGCGGCGTAACGGGCTGCTGCGCCAGAAGGCCGGTCAGTCCTACTGCCAGTGTGCTGGCGCAGGTGAACGCGATGCAGAGGCGATGGGTTTTCATGCGTTGGTTGGAGTGGGTTTTTTTCAAATGCAGGGCCGGGAAGCGACGGCACGCCTTAGAGACGCATCAACACGGGTCATGTTGAAACAATTTTATGGGAAAGAAAGGCCGGTTTTCACTCTGGAAAACAGACCTGTGAACGCGTGCTGCCGTGGAGTTTACGCTCAGCGACCGGCCTTGGGATGCAATCACCAGATCGGTCACTGGCGTGCTGCGGCAGTGGCCTTGTCCATCACTTCCTTGATGCTGACCTCGGCCCCATCGCGGCGCTTGCTCTCATCGGCTGCCTCCATGAAGGCGTAGATTTCCAGCGTCTCGTCGGGCGAAACGGGTGCCACGCCAGTGCGGAAGAAATGCACGGCGGAGAACAGCAGCGGATCGTAGCCGTCGTAGGTGCCGATGGCGGCCTCGCCCTTGTCACCGACGGCTTTGCCGCCGTAGCCCTTCGCTTCGGTGAAGGTGCCGGTGCGGCCGCCGCTCCAGGTGCCGGTGACGGTGATCCTGTTGACCTTGGTCTTGGTGATTTCCTTGGTGGTCTTGTCCTCGGTGCTCACCTCCTCGACGATGGTGCTGCGTTTCACGCTCTGGCAGCCGGTGCCCATGACGGTGAAGAGCGATTCGACGCCGTGGATGCCATACCAGAACAGGTCCGGGTGGTGCTCCTCCAAACTGGCCGGGCTGGTGGTCTCCGCGTGCTTCACCGCACCGATGCTGCCGCCGCGCACTGCCTGCGTGCCTTTGCCAAAACGCAGGGAGGACGATGAGAACACCGGGATGCTCGCTTTCTTGGAGGCATCGAAAATTTTGATCGCATCCACCAGGGTGCCAGCGATCGGCTTGTCGATGAAGACTGGCTTGTGCGCCTCGATGCAGGGGAGGATCTGCTCAAGGTGGACGCGGCCGTCGTTGGACTCCAGGAACACGACATCCACTTTGTCGAGGAGGTCGTCGATGCTGGGGACGATCTCGACGCCGAGCGCCTTCACTTTCTCGACATATTCAGGCACGCGCTGGATGCTCGACTCGATGTCTTTTGACCCCTGCGCATACGCGGCGACGAGGCGCACGCCCATGACCTCCGGCTTTTGCGGCGTGGCGTTCAGGGTCTTGGTGAAGGCCAGCACATGCGAGGTGTCGAGACCGATGATGCCGGCGCGGATGTGCTGTGCGGAGGCGTTGAGGGAGAACAGCGCGGCAGCGCCAACGACGAGGAGAAAATGACGAAGCATGGGCGATGACTACGCGGCGCTGAAGGTGATCTTACTTCGTGCCGATGCAGTACACCGCTTTCTCGCTGCGCAGGATCAGCAGGTCGCCGCTGACGGCGGGGGTGCCGTTGAACTGTGAATTGTCGCGGGCGAGGACGTTGTGGCCGAGCACCTCAAACTTGGGTTTAGCCGCAATGATGTACGTCCCGTTTTTGCGGGAGACGCACACCAGCTTGTCGCCAATGAGCACGGGCGAGGCGTAGAAGGGCTTGCCACCGCCCCCACGACGAGCACCACCGCTTTCGATCACCCGCTCGCGATACACATCCGCCCCGGTCTGTGCATTGATGCAGTTGGCGAAGCCTTGGTCGTTCACGACATAGAGGTGGCCGTCTTTGAGAATCGGCGTGGGGACGTAGGAACTGGTGTTGCTGCTCCACAGGATGGCGTCCGCGCCGAGATCGCCCTTGCCGCCGAGCTTGATGGCGGTGCTCCGCGTGGCGGGATAACCGCCGAAAACATACGCCACATCGCCGCCGGGAATGATGCTGGGGGAGACATTGCCGCTGAGGCCATGCGTGGCATACCAGCGCAGTTTGCCAGTCTCTGGATTCATGCCCCAGACCTCCTGTGGCACGGCGATGACGAGATCAGCCACGCCATCACGCTGAAACACGTTGGGCGTGCCGTAGGCCATGCCGAACTCGCCTGCGGCCTTCCAGATCTCTTTGCCGGTTTTTTTGTCGAGGCCGTAGATGGCCTGGCTTTCATCGCTGGCGTTCACAATGACCAGATCGCCCACGACGATCGGGCTGGCGGCTGAACCCCAGCGGGTGCGGCCGGAACTGGTGCCGCAGGAGGTCTGCCAGAGCTGTTTGCCTTGTATGTCGAAAGCCAGCGCCCCGCTTTTACCAAAGAACACATACACACGCTCGCCATCCGTCACCGGTGTGTGCGTGGCGTAGCCGTGCTCGGTGATGAAGCCCTGCCAGGGGTCTTCCGCAGCGGCGGAGGGCACCTGCGTGTCCCACAGCACTTTGCCATCGGCACGATTGAGGCAAATGAGATGCCGCATGAGTTGGTCCATATCGTTCGCGCCTTCCTTGTCGCCGTAACCGGTCCAGCAGGTGATGAAAACCTTGTCGCCAAACACAATCGGGCTCGAAGAACCCGGCCCCGGCATCTCCGCCTTCCATCGGATGTTTTCCGAGTCACTCCACTTCAGCGGGGCCGTTGACTCCGTCACGATCGCCGCCCCCGTGGGGCCAAGAAAACGCGGCCAATCGGTCGATGTGGCGGCGTGCAGCGTGGTGGTGGCAAATGCGAGGGCGAGCAGTGATTTCATGAACCAAGGCAAACCCGGTTTGCCGCAAAAAGTTACGCGGTGCGTTTCCACCACAGCACATAGCCGCTGAAAATCTGCAGTACGAGCGCGATGCAGGTGAACAGGGCGATCCAGCGCGTTGAGGTGCTGCCCACCGCGCCAGTGTGCAGCGAGAGCTGGAGATTGTGATAGCGCTGCATGAAGCCGCCCTCACGGGCGCTGTGAACCGCCAGCGCCTTGCCGCTGAACTGATCCACGAACACCACACTGCGTCCCGCAGGCGATCCGTCTTCTGGGAAAGCAAGTTGAATGCGGAAGGTGGCACGCGGGTTTGGCGGCGGCATCTCCACGGCAGCGGCCTGCGCACCCGGCAGGGCCGTCTCCGCAGCGTGAATCGCGGCATCCACATTAATGCGCAGGGCATTTGCCTGAGGCATCGGGGCTTGCGGCGAATTCGGATGCTCGCCATGCAGATGGCGCATGGTCAGGCCCGTGACGCAGATGATTAGCAGAAACAGGGAGGAATACAGGCCCGCCACGCTGTGCAGATCGAGATTGAAGCGGCGGAAATTCGCGCCTTGGCGGAATTTGAAAATGCGCAGCGGCCACCACAGCCACAAACCGCTCAGCGCGAGCCCCAGCGTGATCCAGGTCGCGACTTCGACGATCAAGCCACCCGTCGGACCGAGCATCAGGTTCACATGCAGCTTCACGAAGGTCTGCGACCACTGGTTCATGCGCGGACGCAGGTCGAGGATCTTCCCGGTGCCCGGATCGCAGTATGCTGCGCGATTGCCGCCAAACAGGATCAGTGCATCCAGCTCATCATGTGGCAGCCGGATGCCCTGCACCCGCATCTCGGGCTGTTTCTGGCTCAGTTCAGCGAGCGCCGCCGCCACTGGCGCACGATTTTCGACAGCCGTGGTCTGGGTCGGATAAAACTGCGGATTCAGCCAACGGTCCTGCGTCTCCTGAAACACCAGTACCCCGCCGGTGACCGCCGCAAATAAAATGACCAGACCAGCGATCACGCCCGCCCAGCGGTGTAACCAGAGAAGAATGCGGCGGAGTTTCATGGGGAGCAATGTGCCACACATCAACAGGCTTCCTGTCATGGAGTTGCGCTGGGAATGTATTTCAGGATAGTAACCCTCGTTCCATGCCTGCCCAATCGCGCATTCCATAGAGCCAGTAGCAGGAAGGCCAGTCTGGTTCTTGTCCGGGCGGGAGAAGCGCCAGCCAATCGGGAAGCTCGGAATTCTCAAAGGATACACCCTTCGAAATCATGCGTTCTACCAGGACATCACGGCCGCGACGGATCGCATCACAGAGCGCCTTGGCGTGCGTGGTGCCAGGTTGGAAACCGGGGTGTTCAAGGAGAGCGGTGGCGATCTTTTCGGCGTCTTCCTCGTTCTCACCACGGTTGTTGTTAATGGCCCAGCTCAGGCCGGTGTGATGTTCGTTGTAACTACGTTCGAGTGTCCAGAGATGAAGATTGGGATCGGCACCGTGTTCGAGAGCCAAAACGATCCCAAATGACCAAGAGCGGAAAAGTGATGCTTCGAGAATCATGTCAATGAGCCGATGACTCACACGTTCCAGATCCGTGGTCCATTTGGTCTCAGATGTCCAGATACAGTCTGAAAGCGGTTCCATGCGTTCGATGGTGGCATTCAGGTGCTGACCACCGTTTTGAAGTGCCGCCATGAGCAGGTGCAGATCGTTACGGCGGATAGCATTGCACGCGATTTCGGCCACACTTTCCACGTTCAACTCGGCCTCGGGCAGATGTTGGATGATCCAGTCACGACCGTTCTCCAGATGATTTCTCAGTTGAGCGTCATGGACGGCGAAAGCAGTGGTGTCCATCGGTCCGAGATCAAAGGTGGCAGTTCCGTCGGACAGACCTGCGAGTAGAAATCCTCGCGCAGATGGACTCATGCGAGGCCATGCGCCTCGCATGAGATGCATGAGTTCCATGCGCCCGATCTGCCAGGCATGGCGTTCGATTTGGACGAGCCAATTGGCATCCACCAAGCCGGGATCACCAGTGACCGTTGTATTGACTGCTTTCGACTCGTCAACCAACCTCAGATTGATGCGCAACGCATACCATGCCAGCCAACCGCAGTGCAGCTAGCGGAACCAGCCTCGCGGGATTTTGGCAGGCTCGTCAGAGATACGTTTGAGCAGGTCTGACAGATTCTTCGCAGTCTCATCTGGGTGAGTGTTTTCATCATGCATGGCTCTGGATATTGCAGAGTGATGCAGAGTTGTGAAAGTGCATGATGCTCATATTCGGTAATGGATTGTTCTTCCGACTGTCGCGGAACGCAGCCATGAACGCCGCGTCTGCGGGCGCAGATGCCTGTTCGCGGCGTAGCAGGAGTACTTTGATGAAATAGCCGTGGGTGAAGACGAGAATGTTCGACTCGCGCCGTTCGCAGAGCCGGCGCTTCAAATCATCAATGCGGGCGATGAGATCGGCGAAGGACTTAGCTCCGCCGCCGTCGTTCCAGCGTGGATCGCAACGCTGCCAGTATTCGTGCGCAAACACGCCGCGTTCTGTTTCGGTGGTGCCGGCATACTTGAGTGAGTTCAGATAGGTGAACTCATGCACGGGCCATTCTTCCACGGGGATACTCGGAAAACGGGCGATCAGCGGAACTGCGGTCTGCTGCGTGCGCAGGAAGGGTGAAACGATGATCAAATCGGGTGTGGCGTCGTATTGCACGGCGAATTCGGCGGCTTGTTGATGTCCGCGTGCGGTGAGTCGGATGCTGGCGGGGGATTCGGTGGGCAGTCCGGCGTTGGCTTCGCTTTCGGCGTGGCGGATGAGGGTGATGGTGGGCATGTGTCGACGATCAAAGAGTAGCGCTGACAAATTTTTCCGCGCTGAGCACGCACTCGCCATCCCAGCGCTAGGCGGTGAGCGGATTGGGGTCGAAGGCACCGCTGAAATCTAGGCAGGCGATGTTTGGGGCGAGCGGGGCGCGTGCGCGGTCGGGTGGCAGCCAGTAGTGGCCGCAGAATACGGGCGGCTCATCGGGACCGTAGTTCGGGAGACGAGCGAGGTCGTACGGGGCGGCATCGCCGGGCACGTCGAAGGGAGCGGGCATCGAGAGGTGGCTCACTTGGGCGGCGGCGGGAATGTCCCACCAACGGACGCGCACACTGCGGCGGGCGATGTCCTCTTTGTCGTAGAACAACTGACCGTCAGGCATGCCGAGTTCGGGGCCTTTGAGCAACTGCTCCACGGCATAAAATTCCGGTGTTTGGTGGGTACCGCTTTGATGGAGAAAAGTGTCATCGGCAATACTGCGGCCATTGATGTGAGCGATGCTACGTGCATCCCAGCAGGCATGAACGGCGCGGAGATCGCCGAGGTCGAGAAACAGTGGCAGACGACGCATCCAGAGCTTCCATTCCTCCCATTCGGCCTCATGGCCGACGAACTGACGTTTCGTTTCCTTCTGCCCGCCGCGATTCTTCTTTTCGGGGCGGAGGAAGTCGCCGTTGCCATCGGGCGTTTCGGCGCAGATGGCGTTGTACTCGTGGTTGCCCATGATAGCGAGCGCGTCGCTCGCATCCACCATGCCACGCACGGTGTATAGCACCTCGCGGACGGCGGGACCGCGGTCAATGTAGTCGCCGAGGAAGATGATTTTGCGCCCGGCGGGGTGGCGGAAGGTCTCGCCTTGGCGCCGATAACCGAGGTGATCGAGAAGAGTGAGGAACTTGGCGTGGTGGCCGTGGATGTCACCGATGAGGTCGTAGGGTTGTGGTTTCATGACACCGTGATCTTCGTTCATGTGCGGCATTGCAAAATAGCGGCATTTGCAGAATTACTGACTTTATAGTCATGTTTGAAGATCTCTTTTCCAAAGGTGGCCTGTCGCTGGACCGGCTGCGCAGTTTCATGCAGATGGCACGGGCCGGCAGTATCGCCAAAGCAGCCCCGGGCGATGTGAACCGTCAGAGCCAGATCAGTCGCCAGATTCGTGAACTGGAGGAGTTTTTCGGCACCGAACTTGCCCGACGACGCGGTAAGACGCTGTCGCTTTCCACCTCTGGCGAACGGTTGGCCTGGCTGATTCGCGAGCAGTTGGAGGACTTGGACAATTTTCGGAAAGAGCAGGCCGGAATGCCGAAGTCCTATGTCATCGGTGCCGGGGCCAGCGTGTTGGAGTGGCTCGTTACGCCTGCGCTGCCAGCCATCAGCGCACATCTCGGCGGAGCCTTACTACAGACGGAGTCGCATCGCAGCCGCAGCCTCAAGGAGGCAGTGCAGGACGGGCGCGTGGATCTGGCGGTGATCCGCCACAACGTTGTCCCTGATGATGCCCATACGGCTTTGGTGATGAAGATGGGCTTTTTCGTGTGCATTCCGCGTGCGCTCCTGAAACCCGGCACCACGCCGCGCGAGGCCGCGAAGCCCGCGCTGTGGCAGACGCTTCCCTTCGCCGCCGGACGTGATGGCGGCCAGACGGACACGGCGGTGCGCGAGGCCATGCGGGAAGCTGGGGTGGCCTTCCGCCCGCGCTTTGAGTGCGGCTCCATGCTGCAGGCCCGTCAGCTCGTGGCGCTGGGTGCCTGTGCGGGCGTGCTGCCGACTCTTGGCGTGCATGGACTGGACGAAAAGACCACCCTCATCCTGCCCTTTGCCCCGCTGAAGGATTACGGGCGTGCGCTGGTGCTGCACTGGAATCCGCGCCAGATGCGGCGGCGTGGTCTGGAGGAGGCGGAGGTGCGAAAAGTCGCGCGCTTGTTGCGGCCTCGTTGAGTATTATCGCAGCTCGTGAATCACTCGCAGGCCGGGCACGTTGTCAAAGTCGCTGTCGAGTGTGAGCACCGCTGCATCGACGGACAGCGCGGAGATGGCGATGACAATGTCGGTCACCTGCATGGTGATGCCTTTGCGCTCGAGGTTCCAAGCTAGAGCGAGGGCGTCATCCCAGATTTTGTCGGTGGTGGGGACCCAGCACATGACCTCGAAATTTTCCTTGTGCTCCTTGAACAGACGTGTTGCCACGATGCCGCGGGAGACTTCGAGTTTGACCACGCCGCAGGAGTAAAACTCATACGCATCATCCGATGCCGCAAGCTCCTGGAAAGGATCTTGGCCTTTGCGGAACCGGCTGATGAAAAAGCTGGAATCAACGAGAACGTTTTCTTCCATAAGTCACGGAGCGACGGGTTTCGGCGACAAGGGAAGGCTCGGCAGGCGTCGTGCCGAGCGCGAGATCGGCATCGAAGCCGTTCCGAATCTCGTCTGCCGTCATGCCGAGTCCGATTTTCCATCGTTCCCTTTGTCTGAACTTGCTAGCGACTCGCCGCAACGCCTCCGCGACTGCCGCAGTTTTGCTGGTAGCGCCAGTGGCCTTCATGACTTCGTCGAGCAAGGCTTCATCAATGTGCATGGTCATCTTCATGATGCGAGTATGGCACTCGTGCCATACTCGGCAATAAAATTCTTTCGCCGGCGAGAAGTGGCCGCGTTTAAGCAGGCACCGTCGCGACCTGAAACCGCTCCATGGAGAAGCGTTTCAGCAGCGAGCCGCTGGCGACGAAGGTGAAGCCGCTGAAGAACAGCAACAAGAAGGGAATGGAGCCCCACTGACCACGCTGCACGGCCAGGACGATCATCCAGGCGAAGTAGCCGGCGAGAGCGACCTCAATCCACAGCGCGAGCGACTTACCGGCCTTGTAGCGGACTTTCTGCACGGCGGCTTGGGCTTGATTTTCGACGCCATACTTCGGCGTGCGGACGAAGTCGGAGCTTTGATTGAGCAGCGCCTCCAGCACGGCCTTGCCGTTGTTGATGCTCATGCCGATGCCCAGCGCGAGCAGCATGGGCACGTAGGGCAGCGCCTTGAGCCATCCCCAGCGCGTCTGCGCACCCTGGGCGGTCATGTAAAACACCACGACGGAGAGCGAAGCGAAGAAGAACACCGGCACATCGACAAATACCGCCTTGTGCCACGAACTGCCCATGACGAAGTTCGCCGGATACATCAGCACCAGCGTGCAAAGTGTGAGCAGGTAGGCGAAGTTCGAGGTGAGATGCGCCGTGGCCTCCAGTTTGAGGGGCAGGGGAATGTTGCTGCGCCAGATGTCAGCGAGGATTTTTTTGCAGACCTGGATGCTACCTTTGGTCCAGCGGTGCTGCTGGCTCTTGAAGCCGTCCATGTCCGACGGCAGTTCGGCGGGAACGACGACATCCTTCAGATAAACAAAGCGCCAGCCTTTCAACTGTGCGCGGTAGCTGAGGTCGAGATCTTCCGTGAGCGTGTCATGCTGCCAGCCGCCGCTTTCGGTGATGGCCTGACGCCGCCAGATACCGGCGGTGCCGTTGAAGTTCAAAAACTCGCCGTGGCGGCTGCGGGCGGTCTGCTCCAGCACGAGGTGGCCGTCGAGAAACAGCGCTTGCAGGCGGGTGAGCAAGGAGAAGTTCTTGTTCGCATGGCCCCAGCGGGCCTGCACCATGCCTACATCATCGTGGGTGAAGTGGTGGATCACTTGCTTCAGATAATCCGGCTGCGGCTGGAAATCGGCGTCGAAAATGCAGATGAACTCGCCTTTCGCCGTTGCCATCCCCTCGTCAAGAGCGCCCGCCTTGAAGCCGTGGCGGTTAGTGCGATGGCGGTACTCCACATCGTAGCCCTGTGCTTGGAGATCTGCGGCGAGCTTCTCGGCATGCGGAGCGGTTTCGTCGGTGGAGTCGTCGAGCACCTGGATTTGCAGGCGGTCGCGCGGGTAATCCATTGCGCAGACGGTGCGTAGCAGGTTTTCCACGACGTAAAGCTCGTTGAAAATGGGGAGCTGCACCGTGATCAGCGGCAGCTCGGCAAACTCATGCTTCGGCTTTGGCGCGTTGTTGCGGTGGAGCCAAAATTGATACAGCACCTTGATCCGGTGCGCGCCAAAGGCGGACAGGGCGATGAAGACAAGAATGTAACTGGTGAACCAGAAAAAGTGATCCCACTGAAGCATATCGAGGGGCCGGGAGGGGCGGGGCGCGCATCAATCCCCACCCTTGAACAACAATCAAGCAGCAAATCGGGTGCCAGCCAGAGAGGTAAATTCGCTACTGCCTTCTAAGCCGTTCCTTTCTGGCACAACGGCGTGGATGCGCCATCCTGCGCCGCATGCCCACCGAACAGCGCGACTGGTACGACACTCCCCTCTATTATGACATCATCTTTGACGACGGAACCGTGCAGGAGGCGGATTTTTTGGAGGGCGCATTCGCCAAGTATGCGTTGCCGGGGAAAACCAAACGTCTGCTGGAACCGGCCTGTGGCAGTGGCCGTCTGGCGCTGGCGCTGGCCCGGCGCGGCTGGGAGGTGAGCGGGTTTGATGGCAATACGCACATGATCGAGTTCGCACGGCAGCGCATGGAGTCGGCGGGCTTGCAGGCGCGGCTGTGGGAAGACTGGATGCAGAGTTTCACCCTGCCCAAGGGCGTTCGGCGCGGATTTGATCTCGCTCACTGCCTCGTGAGCACCTTCAAATACTTGCACACGGAAAAAGACGCCGCCGAGTGCTTGCATCGCGTCGCCGCATGCCTGCGGCCTGGCGGTTTGTTTTTTCTGGGGCTGCATTTGACCGACTACGACCGCAGCGCTGCTGAGCACGAGCGCTGGGTCGCAAAACGCGACTCGATTGAGGTCGTCTGCAACACGCACACCTGGCCCGCCGACCGCAACACGCGGCTCGAAAATCTCCGCACGCGCTTGAAAATCACCGACGCCGGCCGCACCCACACGCAGGAGACACACTGGCAGTTCCGCACTTACAACGCCGCGCAGTTGAAGACCCTGCTGCGTAAAGTGCCGGAGCTCGAGTTCCTGGAATGCTACGACTTCACCTATGACATCCATGATCCCCGTCGTTTGGATGATAGTTATGCAGACGTGTTGTTGGTGCTGCGGAAGAGATGAGTATTGACGAGCGGCGCACGATTTTGGTAAAGTCCCGCTGCGTTTTGTCCAAAATTTCGGCTACCCTTCTAATATGTTGGATGGCGGATCGTTTGTCCCAGGTCGTTCCCACTTTCTCTGATGCGCCTCCGCTCACTTTTCTTTTTCGCCGTTGTTCTGGCGGCAGTTTTATACATCTTTTGGCCGGTTGCGACGGCAGAACAGGGCGCAGGGCCTGCTGTTGCCGTGGTGTCGGGCCAATCCGGCCCCTCGCGGCTGGAGACTTTTCCCGCCGATGAGGCTCCTCCGCTTTCTGAACTGCCTGAGGAGGCGGTGGTGGAGGCCCTGGGTGGTTTTGAGGAATGGAGTCGGCGTTACATCGCTGCCACGCCGGAGGAGCGTGCAGCGCTCGTCGAGGAAGGCGTGCGGCTGGCGGCCGCGCGGCGGCCAGTTTTCAAGCAGCTCATCCAGGATGATCCGCGCCGGGCGATTGAGCAGGCGGTGCCGATGGTGGTGCGGCAGCAATTGCCCGCGCTGGTGTTGGCAGCACTGGAGAAGCGGGTAAACACACGCGCGACGGTGTCGGTTTACCAGGGAGTGCCTGCGGAGGGTGTCGAACCGCCGCCGCCGGGGAAGACGCTGACGTATCGAATCGCGCAGATCCCGGATGAGGGGGCGTACAATCTGCATGTCTATGGTCGCCGGGCGGAGTCGGTGCTGAATGTGCCGAACGCGGCAATCAATGGCGTGGGCCTCGACCGCGAGATCGCTGCGAACGAGTCGCCGCTGCGTATTCTGGAGGTCGGCGAGGTTCCTGATCCGGCGAAGGCCTCCGTGACGGTGTGCCCGGTGTCCGGCAAGGACACGCTGGCTGCCGAGGACGCCGCCAAACCGATCACGGCGGCACAGCAGGACAGCGTGATCGAGACGCCGGAGGAGAACATCTACCTCTGCGGCCCTTATCACGCGACGTATGTGCAGGCGCAGTTGGTGGAGGGCGAGGGCAGCACCTCTGGGCCGACACTACTGACCGGCGTGCTTCCCGCCGCACCCACGCCGGCGATCGGCATGTGCCGCGTGCTTTACATTCCGATGACCTTTCAGGATCAAAACAGAGTGCCGGCCACCGAGTCGAAATGCTACGAGGTCATGCGCAACGTGGCCGACTACTACTTGAAGTCGTCGTTCGGCAAACTGACCACGCTGACGACGGTGACGCCGCCGATCAAGCTGCCGAAAAACGAGGCGTGGTATGTGCAGCGCGACACGTCGAACGGCGGCGACATCGACGGACTGGGCATCGAAATGGCGCACGCACGCGAGGAGGCGAGGAAACTGGGCTTCGACTACAACGATTTCGACGTCACCGTGCTGCGCCTGAGCGGCGGCGCGCGCCCTACGGGCGGCTGGGGCGGCGGCAGCAACGTCTGGATCTACAGCGACGGTGTTGGCGTGACCGCGCATGAGATCGGCCACAGCTTTGGCCTGTCGCATGCGAATTTTTGGAACACCTCCGGCACCAGCGCCATCGGCCCCGGTGCGAATTCCGAGTATGGCGACAGCTACGACGTGATGGGTGGCGGCGGCGTGCCAAAGGACCACTACAACGCCGCCGCTAAGGTGCAGGTGAAGTGGCTGCCCGGCAGCTACGTGCAGAATATCACCGCGAGCGGCCTTTATCGCATCTACGCATTTGATCAGCCGTCCCTGGACCCGCGCAACCGTTACGCGCTGACGATCACGAAGGACTCCCTGCGCACCTACTGGGGAGAAGTGCGGCAAAATTACAACGGCGACACCGGGCGGCCTTGGGCGGACAAGGGCATGATCCTGGGCTGGAAATACCCCAGTGGCAGCGGCGGTAACATCCAGCTCATCGACACCACGCCAGGATCGCCTTACATCAAGGACGACGCGGCAATCGCGCTCGGCAGCACCTTCTCGGACAATCAGGCGGACATCCACATCACCACCATCGGCGTCAGCAGCACGACGCCGAAGTATGTGGATGTCGTGGTGAACATGGGAGACTTCGCGGGCAATCACGCGCCGACATTGAACCTGATCACCTCGTCCGACTTTGTGCCGACGAGCGGCACCGTGACATTCACGGCCAACGCCAACGACGAGGACGGCGATGTGCTGGCATATCAGTGGCAGCATTGGGGTGACACAGCATTGAAGCTGGTGTCGCCGAATTCTCCGATCATCACGCGCAGTTTTCCAACCGCCGGGACCTACGTCGTGAGCTGCACGGCCAGTGACATGAAGGGCGGCAGCATCACGAGAACAAAGCTGATCACCGTGGGCAACGGCGGCGGCAAATTCACGATCAGTGGTCGCGTCACGGCCGGTGGTAGTGGCCTGTCGAATGTGTTGCTGAACGCGAACGGCCTCAACCCGGTCGTCACGGATGCCGACGGCTACTACACGATCGCAAATCTGGCGGCGAACACCTACACCGTCACGCCGCTGCTCTACGGCTACACATTCAGCGAGTTGTTCAACAACAGCATCACCGTGGGGCCGAACAGCGAGGGCGCGAACTTTGAGGCCACTGCGCTGTCACGCATTTCACTGATCGCTTTGGATGCCAGCGCCACGGAGGACGCGGCGGGCGAGACCGGCACATTTCGCCTCACGCGCGACGGTGATCTCAGCCAGCCGCTGGATGTCAATGTGAGCTCGCTGAGTGGCACGGCGGCGACGGGCGACTTTACGCTGCTGCCCGCGCTCGTGTCAGGCAGCGGCGGCTTCAGCACGCTGCAGATTCCGGCGGAAAGCGCCACGCTCGACGTGTTGCTGACTCCCACGACCGACACAATCTCCGAAGGGCCGGAAACGGTCATCTACTCGCTCGGCGCGGGTGCAGGCTACACGATCTCCCCCGGTGGCGGCACCGCGACCATCGTGATCGAGGACAATGAAGTCTCGCTTCCGGTCGTGAGTGTCACAGCGACGACGGACACCGCGCTGGAAGGAAACGCCACACGGGCGGTCTTCACGATCCGCCGCACCGGCGACACCGCAGCCGCCCTGACGGTCAATTACAGCCTCAGCGGCACCGCCACGCCCGGCGCGGACTTCACCGCGCTGAGCGGCTCCGTCGTGCTGCCGGGCGGCTCGGCGACTGCTGCCGTGGAAATCATTCCCACCGACGACACGCTGGTCGAATCGCTCGAATCGGTGACGCTCACGCTCAACACCGATCCCGCCTACTTCAAGAGCCCGAGCGCCGGATCGTCCGCTGTTTCGATCATCGACGACGATTCGAACGTCGTCACCGTCGCCGCGACTGATGCCTCCGCGCGCGAGGTGGATCTGAGCGCTCCCGGAGCCGTCGCAGACACGGGCACCTTCGTCATCACGCGCAGCGGGGACACCACGCTGCCGCTCACCGTTTACTACTCGCTGGCAGGTGTGACGACCGGCGTGCCGGCGATCCATGGCGTGGACTACGAGGCGTTGCCCGGCGTCGTGTTGATCCCGGCGGGATCGAAATCCGCCAGCGTCACGATCATTCCGCGCTGGGATGAATTTGGCGAAACCGACGAGGAAGTCGTCCTGCAGCTCGGCGCAGGCCCCACCGACTACAAGATCGGCGACGACGGGATCGCCACGGTGATCATCAAAGACAGCGCCACCAGCAACGCGCCGTATGTGGAGCTGATCGGCCTCACATCGGCCGTGGAAGGCGGTACGGCGGGGAAATTTCGTTTTTCGGTCAAAGGATCGACCGCCGGGACCATCAGCGTGCCTTTCACTCTCGGCGGCACGGCGACGTTGACCGCCGACTACACTGTGGCGATGCCGAGTTCGCCCGCAGGCAGCTCGTTCACTCCGGCGACCGTTTCCGGCGTGCTGGTGATCAGCGGTACGGGCACCACTGTGCTCGAAATCACGATCAACACGGTCAACGACGTTGAGCTGGAGGACATCGAGACGGTGACCTGCATGCTGACGCCGAGTCCGGCCTTCACGTCGTTCGCCGGCACGTCCTCCGCCTCGATCTGGCTCAGTGACAACGACCACCCGACCGTGTGGGCGGATTCGCAGGTGGGAACGAGTGCGCTGACGATTGATCGCGTGACCGAGGGAGCCACGACATCGCCGATCAAGTTCTACGTCTCCCGCACGGGAGTAACCACGAGCGCGCTGAACGTGAATTTCTCCCTACTAGGTTCGGCGACGCCCGGAGCCGACTACACGGTCACGACCAGCGGCACGCTCACCTTCAACAACGGCACCCGCACTGGCGTGCTGACGATCCCGGCGGCGTCGTCCGGCGCGAACGTGACCTTGAGCATCAGCACGACCAACGACACGATCTTTGAAGGGACGGAAACCATCGTGTTTCATCAGGAGCCCGGCTCCTACTCCCGCACGCCGGATGCCACGATCTACCTCGACGACAACGACACCAGCACGCAGAAGGTCGCCTTTGACAGCATCGGCTCCACCGGGGAGGAAAGCGTCGCCAATGTCAGTATTCCCGTCTCTCTCACCACACCGGCGGTGGGGCCTGTGACGGTGGACTACCTCGTCGATACTGGCGCGCGTAGTTCCAGCACGAGCACCAACACCAAAGGCACGCTGCCCTACTGGACGCGCGTGGTGCGCTCCGGCACGAACCTCAGCGCCTACTACTCTACGGACGGCGTCGTTTGGAATCAGGTCGGCACCACGACAACCGTGAGCATGTCCAGCTCGAGCTACCTGGCGGGCGTCGTGGCGGTTTCAGGCACCACGAGCTCCACCTGCACCGCCGTGATCGACAACGTGAGTGTCACGGACCTCAGCGTCGGAGGAACGGCGGGCGCGGCCACGTCCGTCACGATCGGCACCACGACGCCTGCCAGCTCGAGCAGCGAGGCGGGCGGCGTTTATACGGTCACGGCGGGTGGCACGGATCTGGCGCAATCTGGCACCGGGGGTGATGTGGGTCGCTTTTTGTATTTTCCCATCACCAATTCCGCCGATTGCACGATCACCGCGCGTGTCGTTTCGATCACCGGCGGCTCGACCACGGTGGCGCGCGGCGGCGTGATGATCCGCGAATCGACCAGCATTACTTCCAGGCACATGGCGATGACCGCGCAGCGCGACGGCACCGCGTGGCAGATCCGCCGCCAGACCACCACCGCCGCGACGACCAGCCTGACGATCCTGCGGCCCTACTGGGTGCGCTTGCAACGCGCCGGTGACATTTTCAGCGCCCACAGCTCGCCGGATGGCAGCACCTGGACACAGACCGGTGCGAATCAGACGATCCCGATGAGCGCGGACCTGCTCGCGGGTCTGGCGGTGTCCGCGAAGTCGGACGGCACGTTGAGCACGGCCTTGTTTGACAACGTGAGCTTGAACGGCGTGAACTCGCCGCAGATCGTTGGCCGCACGGTGGGCTACGTTAATGCGCAGGGCTCCGATTCGTTCAATGCCGGCATTTACACGGTGAACGGCTCCGGCGCGCAGATCGGCAGCACGAATGACGAATGCCACTTCGTCGCCGCGCCGGTGAACGGGGACTTCACCCTCGTCGCCCGCGTGATTTCGCAAAGCGGCGGTGCCACGACCGCGCAGGCGGGTGTCATGGTGCGCGAGCTGTACAACTACCGCGCACGCTCCGCGTATGCCGGGCTCGTCGCCAATGCGATGAACGAATTCATCTACCGCAACTCCACCGTCACGAACGCCTTCGGCGCGGGCCTCGACTTCAGCCTCGCCAGCGGTACGCTGACCTTTGGCATCGACGAGCAGACGAAAAACATCCCGCTGGTGATCCACGACGACACGATTCCGGAATCGAACGAGGCGATCACGCTCATCCTGCGGAATCCGAACGGCGCACAGCTCGGCACGACCACCAGCTTCACCTATGTCATCAATGACAACGACACAGCACCGCCGCTCCCGTTTGCCAGCTTCGCGCTCGCCGCCAGCAGCGCACCGGAAGCGACGGCGGGCACGCAAGAACTGCTCGTCGCGCTCAGCACGACTGCCACCGATCCCGTTTCGGTTAACTACGCCGTCACTGGCGGCACAGCGACATTGGGTACAGACTTCAATCTGGCGGCGGGAACGCTCGTTTTTGCTCCTGGCGAGACCATACGGGCCATTTCTCTGGAGGTGCTCGACGATTCACTCATCGAACCGAACAAAACCGTCGTTGTGACTCTTTCGGGTCCGACTGGAGCGGCGCTCAGCACGCAGAACGCGCACACCTTCACGATCTTGGACGACGACCTGCCCGTGGTGTCGATCGTAGCGACCGACGATACCGCTTCCGAAACCGGGCCGGATGCCGGTCAGTTCACGATCAGCCGCACAGGACCGACGACCTCGTCCCTGACCGTCACGCTGACACGCAGCGGTACCGCGACATCGGGCACGGATTATACGGCCATCGCCACGCCGTTGAGCCTCGTCATTCCCGCATCGGCATCGTCGGCCACGGTGAACGTCTCGCCAGTGGACGACAGCACCAACGAAGGCACGGAAACGGTGATTCTCACGATCTCTGCGAACGCGAACTACACGATCGGTGCCCCGAGCAGCGCCACGGTCAGTATTTTGGATAACGACCGCAGCACCGTCACCATCGTTGCCACGGATGACACCTCCTCGGAAACGCCCGGCAACACGGGCCAGTTCACCATCACACGCATCGGGCCGACGAGCGGCAGCTTGACCGTGAACCTGAACCGCACCGGCACGGCAACGAGCACGACAGATTACACTGGCGTCGGCACTACGGCGGTCATCGCGGCGGGCCAGTTCAGCGTCGTGATCACGGTAACGCCGGTGGACGACACCATCACCGAGGGCACCGAACAGGTCACTCTGGGCATCAATTCAGGCTCCTATGATATCGGCGAAGAGAACTACGCCAACGTCGCCATTTTGGACAACGACATCCCACCCACCGTTTTCGTCAGCAGCCCGACGTCAAACGGTGCGCTCATCGCCAACGGCAACGGCATCATTGTCAGTGCCACCGTGGAAGATGACGGCACGCCGCAGCCCGTGACGGTGAACTGGACGCAGGCGGGTGGTCCGGGGATTGCGACCTTTGAATCGCCCGCGCAGACGACCACCGCCGTCACCTTCAGCGCGGACGGCGTCTATGTGCTGCGTGTCACCGCCACCGACACACAGTTCACCGCCAGTGATCAGGTCACCGTCGCCGTCGGCAATGCCATCGCCCCGGCCGACTGGGTGGCGCTGGACATGACGCCCAGCACGCAGCAGCGCGGCCAGAACACGCGCATCGGCGGCAGTTACACGCTCACCGGCATGGGAGCTGGCTACAGCGCGCAGACCAATGACGCCGCGCACGTCATGGCGCGGCAGGTCAGCGGAGACGGCAGTATCGTCGCGCGCATCACCAGTTTGGGCGGAGCCGCCGTGACACCGCTCGCCGGCGTCACCATTCGCGACAGCCTCGCGCGCGGCTCCCGCCGTGCCGTGCTCGGCTACACGAACGGCACGCTGCAACTCCGCACGCGCACCAGCGTAAGCACCACCGACACTGCCGTGACTCAAGGCGGCATCACGCTGCCGGTCTGGATCAAACTGGAACGCAATGCCACCACCAATCAGATCACTGGCTCCTACGCGGCCGACAACGCGGGCGTTCCTGGCGCGTGGACCGTCATCGGCTCGCCGCTTGTCATCAGCATGGTCGATGACATCACGCAGATCGGATTCACCGCCACGGGCAACAGCGCCGCGACGACGGACCTCTGTGCGGCCGTCTTTGACAACGTCACGCTCACTCCCGCACCCACTGGTTCCGCGCTCGTCACGGAAGATTTCGGCGACGCCACGCCCACCGCCTCCACCTTCGACTTCGACGGCACCACCTACACGATCGGCGGCAGCGGCAGCATGGATGGAGCGGGTGCTTTTTACGGCTGGCAGTATCAGGGCGATCTTATGGTCACCGCCAAGCTCACCAACGCCACCAGCGGCGCGCTCAACGCCAAGTCCGGTATCATGATCCGCGAGAGCATGGACAACGGCGGCTATGTGCAGCTCGGGCGCATCCCCACCGGCTCCTTCAACGGCTACATCTGGCGCACCGTCGCGGCTGGCGGCGCCGGCGGCGTGCCCAGCTTCACTGGCAAGGTCCGCTGGATGCGTCTGACGCGGCAGGGAAACAGCATCACCGCCTTCCACGCGCCAGACTCTGGCGGCAATCCCGGCACCTGGGTGCAGCTCGGTCAGTCGCAGACCATCGTCATGTCCACGCCTGTGCTCGTCGGCTTCGCCGTGGACAACGCGGGCGGCACCGCCGGCGTGCTGAACACCTGCACCTTCACCAATCTGAGCGTCGTGCCGCTGAACAAGGCCCCCGCCATCAGCCTCGCCGCACTTTCCGCCTATCCCGTTTCCCCCATCTCGCTCGACGGCACCGTCACCGATGACAATTTCCCCGCCCCCGTCAGCCTCACCACCGCCTGGAGCCAGGTCACCGGTCCCGGCACCGTCGTCTTCGGCAGCAGCGCCCTCACCGACACCACTGCCACCCTCAGCACCCAGGGCGCCTATGTCCTCCGCCTCGCCGCCAACGATAGCAGCATCACCACCTTCAAAGACTTCGCTTTCACCGGCTACACCCGCCCCTTCGAAGTCTGGCAGGCCCAGATCTGGGCCGCCAGTGGCGGCAGCAGCGACCCCGCTGCCTCGCTCCTCCTCGATCCCGACAATGACGGCCTGTCGAACCTCCTCGAATACGCCTTCGGCATCGACCCCCAGTCCAGCACCGGCACCCCAGTTGCCTCCGAGGTCGCCACCGTCGGGCCGGACAAGTTCATGCGCCTTACTCTGCCGAAAAACCCCGCCGCTACCGATCTCACCATCGAAGTACAGGCCACCAGCACCCTCGGGAATCCAGCCAGTTGGACCAGCGACGGTCTCATCATTGAGGAAGACAGCCCCGCAGTGCTCCGCGTGCGCGACTTCGTCCCCGTCAGCGGCGGTGTCCAGCGCTTCATGCGCATCCGCGTCAATCCCGCGCCGTGAAGCACAGTAGCTATCTCGCTTCGCGAGATGAGCAAAGCGTTTTCTACGGCACTCCTGCCCGCTGACTAAACGCCCCCGCGCCACATCACGCACTTTGCAGACTGGACAATCCGCCTCCATTCCGCTCCAATAAGCCCCGCATGAATTTGACTCTCTTCACCGGCAGCCTGCTCTTTCTCGCCGCCGCACATCTTTCCGCGCAAACACCCGTCCCGCCGCCGCAGGCGTCTGCCTTTGATTTCAAAGACGGCGACCGCCTTGTCCTCATCGGCAGCACCGTCATCGAGCGTGAGCAGCGCTACGCCGCCTTTGAGCCACGCCTTGCCCTCGCCCTTGGCGACGTGAAAGTCTCCGTCCGCAACCTCGCTTGGAGCGGCGACACCGTCTTCGGCCATGCCCGCTCCTACTTCGGCCCGCCGGAAGAAGGTTTGCAGCGCCTCGGTGTCCACCTGGAGATGCTCAAACCCACCGTCGTCCTCCTCTGCTACGGCTCCGAGCTCGCCTTCGAGCGCCTCGGCGGCCTGCCCGAGTTCCTCACCGGCTACCGTGGCCTCATCGACCTCATCCGCGCCAAGTCCCCCGGCGTCCGTATCATCATCGCCACCCCGCCGCCGCTGGAGAGCCTGCGTCCCCCGCTGCCCGACCTCGCCAGTGCCAACCGCAATCTCTCCAGTCTTCGCGACGCCCTGCACAAATTCGCCATCACCCAGAACGCCTACTTCATCGACTGGTTCGAGGCCATGGGCGGCCTGCCCAAGCCCGGCGTCATCTCCAAACAACTCACTGAAAACGGCGTCCACTACACCCGCGAAGGCTACGAAAAGCTCGGCACCAAACTCGTCGAAGGCCTCGGCCTCAAAGTCCCCGACGCTCCTACCCCCGCGCTCGAAAACCTCCGCCACGCCGTCCTCGCCAAAGATACCCTCTTCTTCAACCGCTGGCGTCCGCACAACGAGACCTACCTCTTCGGTTTTCGCAAACACGAGCAGGGCCAGAACGCCAAGGAGATCCCCATGTTTGACCCCCTCATCGCCCAGGGCGATGAAGCCATCCAGAAGCTCAAAACCGAGGCACTCGCGCAGGCTCGGCGGCCCTGAGGTTTGATCGTCCTCCTACTCGTCCCCAATCCTGCTGCGCGGTGTGGCCAAGCCGGATGTTAAGCCCCCACGCAGGGCATCAAGGCGTCTGGTGAGCGGTTAAGCCTCGCCCGGCCTTGCCGGTCGCCACCGCATCGTCTTCCCCCCCCACAAATCCCGCTCGCCTTTTCCGCGCGCTTCAGAGAAGATGCGCCATGAACTCGTTCCTGCCTCCCTTCTCCGGCAAGTCCCTCAGCCGGCGCGACATCCTCCGCACCCTCGGTGCCACCGCCGCCTACAGCGCCTTCCCCTCCTTGCTGCGTGCTGCCCCGGCACCCGCCGGGAAAGACTCCCTCCCCGTCCAGTTCTATAAAAGCCTCACCGAGGAACAGCACGCGCAGATCGTCCTCCCGCTCGACCACCCCAAGCGCGGCTACGTCAGCAACTGGTGGTACATCTGCCCCGACCAGCGCCTCCACACCTTTTACACCAAGGACCAGCAGGACCTCGTCCGGCAGATATTCGAGTCCTTCCATCATCCCGACCATCGGGAAAAAATGAACTGGCAGGTGCAGAAGGACCTCATGGGCAAGATTGAAAACACTCCCTCAGTTGGCTTTTTCGGCACCCCGGCAGATAAAGATTTCGAGTTCATCTACACTGGCCACCACGTCACCCGCCGCTGCCATGCTCATACCGATGCCGGCCTCGGCTTCGGCGGCCGCCCCATCTTTTACGGGAACTTCGCCAAAGCCTTCCGCGAGGGGAAAGACCACGCCGGGAATCCCTTCTGGTATCAGGGCCTCCTCTTCAATGAGTTCGTCCAGGCGCTCGATGGCAAACAGCAGGCCAAAACCCTCGTCGGCCGCGAACCCCGGCCCGAAAGCCCCGCCAAAGTCATCGCCAAGCAAAAGACCGACCTCCCCGGCCTCTGCGGTGCCGACCTCAGCCCAGACCAGCAGGCCAAGCTCCTCGACACCATGCGCCGCATGCTCGTCTGCTTCCGTCCTGGCGATGTCGCCGCCACCATGCAGACCATCGTGGACAAACAACTCGTCAGCCGCCTCTTCGTCTCCTGCTACGGTGGCGAATACGACATCGGTGCCGACAAAGTCTGGGACACCTGGCAGATCGAAAGCCCCGAGTTCGTCTGGTACTTCCGCGGCCAGCCCCACATCCACGGCTACTTCCATCTGCCCGTGTAGCAGGCCCTTCGTCGGCTCAGGAAAGGGAGCGCGGCAGCTCCCGTCCGCCATGCTTCAGTATCACCGCCGCCAGCCAGGGTAGGGGCAGAGCTTCGTTACCTTCCCTCTCGATGCTGGACAAGGAACTGGAGCGCGGCTAAAACACGCGGCTTTTCATGTCCTGTCCACCGTTTGGATGCCGGGGGGCGTCATGCAGAAGGGGCATATTTGCGTCTTGACGCGGCGCGGGCGCTCCGGCTAGAACGGTGGGATGAAATTGCGCGTCTGGGGGTGTCTTGGGTTGGGTGTCTTGTCGGCCTGTGCGCCGATCCGCACGGCGACGGTGTCGGTGGGAGAGGCGCGACGCTGCCTGAACAACACGGTGGATTTCGGCAAGGATGAGGGCGTGGTGCGGCCGGACCTGCTGCGCCACCTGGGGGTGGCGCTGATGATTCACCGGGCGACGAGTGGCGGCACGCGGACGGACGCGGATTATGCGCGGCGGGAGGGGCCAGCACGGTCGGCGGGGCTGAAGTGGGGCGCGTACCATTATGTCCAGCGCACGGAGAATGTGGGGGCGCAGATACAGCGCTTCACCAGCGTGGTGGCGGCCGTGGCACGGCGGAACGGCACCACGCAGCACCCGGTGATGCTGGTGCTGGACAATGAGGGGCGAGATCGGGTGTCATGGCCCGCGCTGGCTGGGGCGGCGATGGTAGTGCGCGCCCGCACCGGTGTGTGGCCGCTGCTGTATTGCAGCGTGCCGCTGTCAGGCACGGCGGCCTTTGACCAGCAGAGCGCGGAGCTGGAAAGACTGACCGCGAACGAGAGCCGCGTGCTGCGCGAGTGCGGGCTGTGGATTCCCCGTTATGGCGAGCAAGCAGGAACAAGCATGACCTTCAGCGTGCCGCGGGTGTTCGGGGACTGGACGCTGTGGCAGTACTGCGGCGACATCAGCGGTAGGCCGAAACACGCGCTCGCGGCACCGGAATTCACGGGGCAGGTGGGCGCGGCCTTCACGCGCAGCGGCGGCCGGTCGGCACTACGACATTTCTGCGACCGCAATCTCTTCAACGGCTCGCACGCGGCGTTTGAGCGGTTTTACCGCGAGCATGCGTCGCCGGTGAGCGCGTGGCGGTGACGAATGAGGCTGCCCACGAGGTGATGTTTGGTTGGCAGGGGGAACACGGATTTTGACACCGCAGAGCTTGGGCGGTCGCAGAACATGCTTTTTTGGACGTGGCAGCCTTTTCAAGGCTACAGTGGCGCTGAATGGCCGCCACACGTCCCTGCTGCGCCGTGCCGCTGCGTTTTCTCCTGCCCGCGAGGACGGACGAAACTCCGGCTTGGCGCGACGCGTTCTTTGTGAAAGCATGCGCCACCACGTTATGAAATTAATTTCTGTCTGTTTGTTCACCTCTGCCGTCCTGTCTTTGCAGGCGGCAGAAAATCTGTCGAAACCCATTGAAACGCTGCGTGCGGTGCAAAAAGAAGGGCAAGGCAACGAAACAGCAGCCCAGGCGTGGCAGGAAATCGTGAAGGCAGACGCAGCCAACCTACCTGAGGTGCTCCAGGGCATGAACGGCGCAAATCCGCTGGCCGAAAATTGGCTACGCACGGCGGTCGGGGTGATTGCGGACGCGGCGTTGAAGACGAACAAGCTGCCGGTGGCGGCACTGGTTGAGTTTTTGCAGCACACGCAGAATAGCCCCGGCGCGCGAGTGGTGGCGTTTGATCTGATTCATCGTGCCGATGCGAAGCTGGCAGAGGATTTGACGCCGACACTGCTGGAAGATCCCAGTTCCGACTTGCGGCGGCATCCGGTGGCAAAATTGATCGAGGCAGGCGATACGGCGCTGGAGAAAAAGGACAATGCTGCGGCCATCGTCGCTTATGGCAAAGGGCTGGGAGCAGCGCGTGATGAGGATCAGATCAAGGCTTTGGCGAAGAAGCTGCGTGATCTGGACCAAAAGGTGGATCTGCCCAAGCATTTCGGCTTCCTGATGAGCTGGAAGTTGATCGCAGCGTTCAGCAACGCGGATCGCGGTGGTTTTGACACAGTGTATCCACCGGAACAGGAGCTGAAGTTTGATGCCAGCTACGAGGGAAAAACCAAGGAGGCGAAGTGGGTGGATTTCACCAGCACGGACGAGTATGGCAAGATCGACTTCAACAAACCCTTCGGGATGGAGAAGAGCGCGGTAGGTTATGCCGCTACCGATTTTTTCAGCACGGAAGACCGCCCGGCGGAGATCCGCATCGGCTGCAAGAACGGCTGGAAAGTGTGGCTGAACGGCGAGCTGCTCTTCGCCCGCGATGAATACCATCGCGGGGCAAAACTGGATCAGTACAAGCTGCCGTGTCAGCTCAAGCAGGGGAAAAACACGATCCTCGTGAAGTGCTGCCAGAACGAGCAGACGGAGCAGTGGACGGTGGAGTGGGAATTTCAGCTCCGCGTGTGCGATGCGACTGGCACAGCGATTCTGGCGGCGAAGTAACTTTTTAATTCGATGATGATCATGAAGACGATTTCAATGTGTGTTTTGATGTGCCTAGCAGCAGGCGTGACGCGAGCCGATTGGCTGCAGTTTCGCGGACCTAATGCGACGGCAGTTTCGACCGAGGCACAAGCACTTGCCGATGAACTGAAAATCGCGTGGGCGGCGGATTTGCCGGGGCGCGGACTGTCGGCGCCGATTGTGGTGGGAGACAAAGTATTCGTGACCTGCTCCAGCGGGCCGGGACAGGAGACGCTGCATGTGTTTTGCTTCAATGCGGCGGATGGCTCGAAGCGCTGGGAGCGGGCGATGCGGTCAACGGGACGCACGATGACGCACAACAAAACCTGCGTGGCGGCAAACACGCCATGCAGCGATGGCGATCGCGTGTTTGCGCTGTTCTCATCGAACGATCTCTTTGCCTTTGATCTAGATGGCAATCTGCTGTGGCTGCGCGGCCTGACGTTTGATTATGCGAATGCGAGCAACAGCCTGGGCATGGCGCAATCGCCAGTGGTGGTGAACGGCACGCTGGTGGTGCAGAGTGAGAATGACAGTGAGTCGTTCGCGGCGGGCTTGGATGTGGCCACCGGTCGCAACCGATGGAAGCTGGAGCGTCCGAAGGCGGCGAACTGGTCGAGCGCGACGATTTGGAACGGCCTGGTGGCGCTGCAATCGAGCAAGGGTCTGTTGGCGGTGGAGCCCACGACGGGCAAGACGGTGTGGGATTACAGCGATGGAGCCAGCACGACGCCGTCGAGCGTGGTGGCGGGTGAGCTGCTGTATGCGGTTTCACACGGCATCACGGCACTGGCCCCAGAGAAAGGCGCGGTAACGCAGCTCTGGCGCAACGAAAAGCTCAATCCCGGCACGGCGAGTCCGCTGGTGCTGGGCGATCATATCTATGTGGTGAATGGCGCAGGCGTGCTGATCAAAGCGAGCCTAAAAAACGGCGACGAGCTGTGGAAACTGCGCATGAAGGGGCCGTTTAGCGGATCGCCAGTGGCGGCAGGAAAGCGCATCTACATCGTGAACGAGCGGGGCATCTTCCAGACGATTGATCCAGACGCCCCCGAGGGCAAAGTGACGCAGGAAATCGAGCTGAAGGAGACAGTGCTGACGACGCCTGCGATTGCCAATGGCGCGATCTATGTGCGCAGCGACTCCAAGCTCTGGAAGCTACAATGATGCCACCGCGCTGATCAGGAGCGTCCTGCTCAGCCTTCCCGGATCTTGCCAGCCAAGGTGTCGAGCGTGCGCTTGAAGTCGGTGGAGCCGTTGAGGTTGTTCGTGACGACCTTGCAGGCGTGAATGACGGTGCCGTGGTCACGACCACCGAATTCATCGCCGATCTGCACCAGCGGGAGCTTGGTCAGCGTACGAGTGAGGTACATGGCGACCTGACGGGCTTCGGCGATGTTTTTGGGACGACGCGGACCGGTGAGATCACTGACGCGCAGATCATAATGCGTGGCGATGATGCGCTGAATGCGGTCCACCGTGACGGTCTTCGAATGGTCCGCGTCAATCACGTCATGCAGCAGCGTGGCGAGAGCCGTCTCTGTGGTGACAGCGCCTTCGAGCGAGTCGTAGGCGGCCACGCGCATGAGGGCACCTTCCAGCTTGCGCACGTTGGCACGAATGTGCTGCGCCATGTAGTTGAGAATCCACGGCTCTAGCGAGACATTGAAGTCGGTCTGCTTGCGGCGCAGGATGGCGATGCGCGTCTCAAAGTCCGGCACCTGAATCTGCGTGGCAAGACCCCACTCAAAGCGTGAGACGAGGCGGCTTTCGAGATTTTTGATCTCACTTGGCGGACGATCACTGGCCAGGACGATCTGCTTGGCGTTGTTGAACAGCTCGTTGAAGGTGTGGAAAAACTCCTCCTGGGTGCTGTCCTTGCCCTCGAAGAAATGCACGTCGTCGATGAGCAGGACATCGACCTTGCGGTATTTCTGGCGGAACTGGCTGAAGGTCTGCTTCTTGATGGCGTCCACAAACTCGTTGGTGAACTGCTCGGAGGTGACGTAGCGCACGTTGGAGCGCGGCTTACGCGCGAGCACCTCCTGACCGATGGCCTGGAGGAGATGCGTTTTGCCGAGGCCGGTGGGGCCGTAAAAGAACAGCGGGTTGTAGATGCGTCCTGGTTTTTCCGCAACGGCACGGGCGACGGCGACCGCGTAGCTGTAGGTGGTGCCGATAACGAAGCTGTCGAAATTAAATTTGGCGTTCAAGCCAGCTTCACTGAAGAAGCGGACCGGAGCCGCATCAGCAGAGGCGACCCGGGCGGCTTTGTACTCTGGCTGCTGCACATAGGCGGCTTTCACCGGCAGAGGTTCGGACGCGACGTGAAATTCGATGACCGCAGGCTGGTCTGTGACCTCGGCCACGGCGTCTGTCACAGCGGCGGTGTGATTGCTTTCGATCCACAACTGATGAATCGGATTCGGCACGGTGATGATGAACCGACCATCATCCGCGAGGCGTGCTGAGGTGCCGCTGAAGCAACGCTGAAAATTGTCGTCGCCGAGACGCTTCACTAACACCCCGCAGACACGGTCCCAAACAGTGGGGACGACGGTTAGAAGATCTGCCTGAGCATGATTGGCCGAGCCATTGAGATGAGATTGATTCGTGCTTTCATCGTTGCGCGCCATGATGTGTTGCTCTGAGAGAGTGAGGTCGAAATGAGTTTGGAAAATCGCGGGATTGAACACGCCTCAATGAATCAGCGAGAGATCATTAAAATGTTTCAAAAAGTGTCGGCCTTTGTATGTCGAATGGCGCACACATCACAAGCTCTTCTTCTGAATTATTTCAAAATTTAATCGCGCCAAAATGAAATTTTTATAATAACAGCGACGCGCCACTCAGAGATGTTCGCAATCGTTTGCGAACAAGTTGTGAACTGCCTGCGAATAGCTGTGCCCAACCACCACATGGCACGCCAATTGCGCGCAAGCGTGGTTGAGTCGCGGCTGACGGTATCGTGAGCTGATGCGATTCCGTCTCACACAAACCGCCGCGCGATCTGCGTGTAAAACGCCAACGCGGCCTCCACCTCGGCGCATTCGACGTATTCGATGGCAGCGTGGGCTTGATCGATGCTGCCAGGGCCAAACAGGATCGTCGGGATACCCAAGCGTGCGAACTTGCTGGCATCGCTGCCAAACGGCACGCCACACGCAGTATCCGCGCGACTCATCTCGCGCAGCACTGTGCGTGAGAGCGCCACCAGCGCTGACTTGGCGTCCGTTTGAAACGACCAGTCTTGCAGCATCGGCGGCTCCATGGACGCAATCACATCGGCATGGGCTTCATGCAGGCGGTCCAGCAACGACTGATAATGCGCGAGCACTTGCTCAACCTCTTCACCTGGTAGCAGACGGCGATCGACCTCGATCACCGCCTCATCAGGCACGAAATTCACCTGCACGCCACCGCGAATGACGCCCACATTGCAGGTGCCAGGTCCGAGCAGCGCATGCGGCGTCTGCTGCATGCGCTCGTGGTCCTCTTGCAGCGCCAGCACGATGCGAGACATCGCGGTGATCGCATTGATGCCGAGATGCGGCTTCGCGCTATGTGCGGCTTTACCCTGGGTGCGAATGCGCCAGCGCAACACACCTTTACTGGCGATCACGCATTTGAATTCCGTCGGCTCCGCCACCACAGCGGCATCGGCTTTCAGGTCTTCACATAGCTTGACCACGCCACGGAAGGAAAACTCCTCATCCACCACGGCGGCGAGCCACACCTCGCATGGCGGCAGTTCACCGCTCGCGTGAATGTCTGCCACCGCGTGCATCATCGCGGCCAGCCCCGCCTTATCATCCACGGAGCCGCGCCCGTGCAGTTTTCCATCGCGAATCACCGGATCAAAGGGATCAATCGTCATCCCTTTGACCGATACGGTGTCCATGTGCGCCTCGAACACGATGCGCCGCGTCGGATCACGGCCCGGCACCCGGGCGATGACATTGTTACGTCCTGGAAACACCTCCTGCTCCCGCACCTCGATGCCGCGCTGCTCGAAAAACCGCCGCACATACGCTGCCACATCCCCTTCCCCCGGCCCGTCCTCATAGGAGCTGTTGATGCTATTGATGCGCACGAGATCGGCCAGGGTTTGCAAAACGGGAGACATGGTCGGAGCCTAGCCACATCCTCATGCACGGCAAGAAGGGCCGCATACCGCCGTATTTTTTACATTCCATGAAGCCAGCCACCTCCATCCTCCTCGCCTGCGCACTGCCCCTCAGCAGTGTCATCGCCGACGATGCGCAGACTGCCTTCTTCGAGAAAACCATCCGCCCCATTCTGATCAACCGCTGCTACGAGTGCCATTCCGTCGAGTCTGGCAAAAACAAAGGCGGTCTGCGGCTCGACTCACGCGACGCTGTGCTCAAAGGCGGTGACAACGGCCCCGCTCTCGTCGCAGGCGAACTCGAAAAAAGCCTACTCGTCGAATCCATCCGTTATCACAACCAAGACATGCAGATGCCGCCGAAAGGCGCCCTGCCTGCCGCCGAGGTGAAAGCCCTCGAAGCCTGGGTCAAAATGGGCGCGCCTGATCCACGCGAGGCCGTCGCCGCTGCCACCCAGCATGCGCCGCGTGTCATTGACCTCAAAGAAGGCCGCAAGCACTGGGCCTTCCGCCCCATCGCGAATCCAGTCATTCCAAGCTCCAAGCTCCAGGCTCCAAGCCAGAACCCCATCGACGCCTTCGTCTCCGAAAAACTCCAGGAGAAAGGCCTCGCACTCGCCCCACCCGCTGACAAACGCACGCTCATCCGCCGTGCCACCTTCGATCTCACCGGCCTGCCGCCCACACCGCAGGAGGTTGCCGACTTCCTCCAAGACAACTCGCCTGCCGCCTTCGCAAAGGTCGTCGATCGCTTGCTGCGCTCGCCGCATTACGGTGAAAAATGGGGCCGCCACTGGCTTGATGTCGCGCGCTACGCCGACTCGAACGGCCTGGATGAAAACATCGCGCTCGGCACCGCCTGGCAGTACCGCGATTACGTCGTGCGCGCCATCAATGCGGACAAGCCCTTCGATCAGTTCCTCACCGAGCAGCTCGCCGGCGATCTGCTGGAGTCCGTAGATGTCCCCACGCGGCATCAGCGCATGACCGCCACCGCCTTTCTCAATCTCGGTGCCAAAGTGCTGGCCGAACCCGACAAGGAAAAGCTCGTCATGGATGTCATTGACGAGCAGATCGACGTCATGGGCCGTGCCTTCATGGGCCTCACGCTCGGCTGCGTGCGCTGCCATGACCACAAGTTCGATCCCATCCCGCAGGACGACTACTACGCGCTCGCCGCCATTTTCAAAAGCACACAGAGCCTCAGCCTGGACCGCATCGGTGCGTTGAGCACCGCGTATGAGGCACCGCTCGGATCGCTGGATGACTTCGCCATGGTGAAATCCTCCGAGCGCATTCTCAAAGAGCAAAAAGCCGCCGTCACCAAGGTCGAGGCCGCCGCCACCAAGGCGCTGCGTGATGAGGTGCGTGCCCGCGCGGTGGATTACCTCATGGCCGCCGCCGCACTGCCACGCGCCCCCACCTTGAGCCAAGTGGTACCCATCGCGAAGCAGCACAATCTGCGCGCCCATGTGCTGCTAAACTGTCGCGTCTTTCTCGCCGCGAATGAAACTCACCCTTTCTTCAAGCCCTGGCAGAACGCGCTCAAAATCAAGGGCGAGGTGAAGCAACTCCGCCCCTACTTCACCGCCATCTTCGCTGCGGCTGAAAAGCTCAATCCCGACCCCAAAATCAAAGACGCCACCGCCGACTCGCTGCTGCACCAGGCCCGCGCCGCGCTCGACAACACCGCTGGCTTCCTCGCCCTGCCACCCGAGCCCATCATTCTTTTTCCCAAAGAGGTTGCCGATCAGGTCCGCGCTCTCAAGGACACCATGATGACGACCGGGAGCAGCCTGCCCGACCTGCCCACCACGCTCGCCGTCGCCGATTCGGCTAAAATTCTCACCGAGCTGCCCGTCCACATTCGCGGTAGCCATCTCGCGCTGGGAAAACCCGTCGCCCGTGGCTTCCCACAGGTCGTGCAGGCATCGCTCAAAACCAAACCGACGTTCAGCAAGCAGCACAGCGGTCGGCTTGAGCTCGCCCACTGGCTCGCCAGCGCGGAAAACCCGCTCACCTCCCGCGTCATCGCCAACCGCCTCTGGACCTGGCATTTCAACCAGGGCCTCGTTCCCACGCCTGACAACTTTGGCCTGCTCGGGCACAAACCTACGCATCCCGAGTTGCTCGACTGGCTGGCCCGCTGGTTCACCAGCAATGGCTGGAGCTTCAAGGAAATGCACCGCCTCATCATGAGCTCACGGAGCTATCAGCAAAGCTCCAGCGTCGCCGCCCAGGGCGTGGAAGCCGATCCCGAGAACCTCCTGCTCCACCACTTCCCCGTGCGCCGTCTGGAGGCCGAGGAAGTGCGCGACGCGATGCTGCACGTCGCCGGCAGTCTCGACAACGCCATCGGCGGCAAGACCATCCCGCGCCGCAATCGCGAGTTCGTCTTTAACCACACCTCCAAGGACTTCACCACCTACGGCAGCACCCGCCGCGCGCTCTACCTACCGATCATTCGCAACAACCTCTACGACCTCTTCCAGCAGTTCGACTATCCCGATCCCGCCACCTCCACCGGCCTGCGCAACAGCACCGTCGTCTCCCCGCAGGCACTGCTGCTCATGAATAGCGACCTCACCACCGACGCCGCGCAAAACTTCACCACCCGCCTGTTCAAACTCTCCGCGGACAAGGCAGCACGCCTCCGCGCCGCCTACCGCATCGCCTACGCCCGCGAAGCCACCGCCGCCGACCTCCGCCGCGCCGAAAATTTTATCACTGCCACCGACGCCGCGCTCAACTCCAGCCAGCAAGACTCCGACAAACGCGAGCAACAGACCTGGGCCATGCTCTGCCAAGCGCTCATGATGAGCAACGAGTTCATCTATCTGCGCTAACACCGTTGCAACGGCGGCATTCTCTGCCACTGCATCGGCATGCCCACCTTTCGTGAAGCGCTGCGTTATTGGCTCAAGCTCGGCTGCACCAGCTTTGGCGGTCCGGCAGGCCAGATCGCCATCATGCACAAAGAGCTGGTGGAAAAGCGGCGCTGGATCAGTGACGCGCATTTTCTGCATGCGCTGAACTTCTGCATGCTGCTGCCCGGCCCGGAGGCCCAGCAACTCGCCACGTATCTCGGCTGGCGCTTGCATGGCGCGAAGGGTGGCATCGCGGCGGGGACGTTGTTTGTGCTGCCGTCTGTGTTCATCCTCTTCGGCCTGAGCTGGCTGTACATGGCAGGCGGGCATCTGCCCTGGCTCGCGGCCCTTTTTCATGGCCTGCTGGCGGCGGTCATCGCCGTCGTGGCGGAGGCGGTGCTGCGCATTGGCAGGAAGGCGCTGCAAAGCACCGCGCTGTGGCTCATCGCGGCGTTGTCATTCATCGCGATCTACTTTTTCCATGTCTCCTTCGTCCTCATCATCGTCGCGGTGGCGTTGATGGGCCTGATCGGCCCACGCAGCCAGTTTCCGGCTGGCAAAAGCCACGGCAGCGCTAAAGAAGATGAGCATACGCTCGCATTATCGCCTGCGCCCAAGGCCACTTGGACGAGAAACCTCGCCGTCACCGTGGTCTGCCTCACGCTCTGGTGGTTGCCGGTCTGCGCCATCGCCGCATGGCTCGGCTGGGGCAGCACGCAGGCACAGCAGGGCTTGTTTTTCAGCAAAGCATCTCTCGTCACCTTTGGCGGTGCCTACGCGGTGCTGCCGTATGTCGCGCAGCAGGCGGTCGAGACGCATGGCTGGCTCTCGCATCCGCAGATGATGAGCGGCCTTGCCCTGGCCGAGACCACGCCCGGTCCGCTGATCATGGTGCTACAGTTCGTCGGCTTCGTCGGCGGCTGGCAGCACCCAGGTGCGCTTACGCCGCTCGCCGGGGCCACGCTCGGCTCGTTCATCACCACCTGGGTCACGTTCCTGCCTTGTTTTTTGTTTGTCTTCCTCGGCGCGCCGCACATCGAAATGATCGGCGAACAACCACGCCTCAGTGCCGCGCTCACCGCCATCACTGCCGCTGTCGTCGGTGTCATCCTGAATCTTGGCGTGAAGTTCACCACCGCCGCCTTATGGCCGGCGGCCGGTTCGCTCGATCTCTTTGTTGTCGCGCTTGCCATCGCGGCCTTTTTCGCCATGCAACGTTTCAAAGTGAATCTCATGCCGGTGATTGGGGGCTGCGCCGCCGTGGGGTGGCTATGGCATCTGCTGCCAGCCTGAGCAGCCGCATCGGTCACTTCGCTTTGTGGGTGCCAAGTGCGGTCACCCACTTGCCTTTGGTGACGATGTTTTCGACGAGAAATCCCGCCCGTTTGCCTGCGGCGAGGCAGTCCTTGGCTTGTGACTTCAGGATGCCGGAGAGCATCAGAATGCCGCCTGGCGCGACGGACTGTAGCAGTTGGGGAAAAGAGGCTTCCAACACGTCATAGAAAATGTTGGCCGCGACGATGTCCCAGGTCTGGGTGGGTTGCCATTGCAGCACGTCGATGCGTGAGAAGCGTGCTTTGGGCGTGTCATTGCGCACGGCGTTCTCCTTGGAGATGCGGACGGCGGCGGGATCAAAATCACAGCCCCAGACGCGGCTCGCGCCGAGTTTCACAGCGGCGATGGCCAGGATGCCGCTGCCGCAGCCGAGGTCGGCCATGCTCCATTGTTTGTCGGCAGCGTTTTTGGCAGCGGCGGCATCCACCAGCAGGCGCAGGACGGTGGCGGTGGTGGCATGATGGCCGGTGCCGAAGGCCATATCCGCCGGCATGGCGATGATTTCACGGCCGGGAAATTTTTTGCGCGCCTTGGCGAGTTCTGCCGTGGTCCGTGCCGTGCAGACCACGAATTTTTCACGAATTTTCACCGGCGGCGGCGATTGCGAGGCATGCGCGGCCCAGTTTTGATTCTTCAATGGGCGGACGCTGCCGCCGAACTCCTGCCGGATCGCGTTCGCACGTTTTTGCGCCGTGCAATAGGCCTCGACGCGGATGTTTTTGCGGCCGGGAGCACTGGTGATGACAAGCGTGGCATCGGTGGCTCCGGCAAAGCGTTTCTCCCAGGCGTCCGCAGAATTCGATGCGGAAAGTTTTGACCAGACAAACATGGTGGGCGTGGAAGGGGGCCATCTCCCTGAGAGAGATGGAGCGGGTGACGCGATTCGAACGCGCGACATCTTCCTTGGCAAGGAAGTGCTCTACCACTGAGCTACACCCGCAAAACTTGCGGCCCGGATAGTGGCGCAAACGGCTTTCGGTGCAAGTGCAAAGTTGCATTGGTTGAGAATGATTTCATTCGCGGCATGGTGGGCGCGTGAACCTTCCCACGCACATCTGGCTCAACGGTCGCGTCGTCAGTCTCGCTGACGTGCGCATCTCCCCCTTCGACCACGGTTTTCTCGTGGGAGATGGCGTGTTCGAGACGCTCGTGGCCCGTCGTGGCAAGCCGTTCACGCCGACGCGTCACTGGCAGCGCTTGGTGGCCTCCTGCACGGCGATGAACATCACTCCGCCGACGTTTGATACTTTGGTGAAGGCGATTCACGAGACCATGCAGGCGAATGATCTGCATGATGCGCGGGTACGCGTCACGCTGACCAGCGGTGATGGTCCGCTCGGCTCGGATCGTGGCGATTCGCCGCCCACGATGACGGTGGTCACTTCCGTGCTCAAAGCCTGGCCGCCCACCGAGTCGGCCATCACCGCCCCGTGGACCCGCAATGAGCGCAGCGCCCTGACGGGCATCAAATCCATCTCGTATGCTGAAAATGTCCGCGCTCTTGCCCTCGCTCATGCCCAGGGGGCAGGGGAGGCGATCTTTGCCAACACGCGGGATGAATTGTGCGAAGGCACTGGCACGAACATCTTCATCGTGGTCAATGGCCGCGTGCAAACACCGCCACTGGCCGCAGGCTGCCTCGCGGGCATCACGCGGGCACTCACGCTGGAGGCCTGTGCCGCAGCAGGCATTGCGGTGGAGGAAATCGCCATGCCCATCAGCATCCTGCAAAGCTGCGATGAGGCGTTTCTGACTTCGAGCACGCGGGATGTGCATCCGCTGGTGAAAATCGACCAGCGCACGATGCCGGGCGTGTCAGGGCCGATTACGCAACGTGTCGCGCAGGCGTTTCGTGATTATGTGGCCGGGCGGGATGATCCGTAAACCTTGCCCAGCTCCAGTAGCAGCGTTTCGAGCTTCTGGTAGTAGGCATCGTCGCCAAGTTTGGAACGTTGCTCCTGCAAGGTTTTCAAATCGCGTTCCAGCCGGTCACGCGTGGCGCGTTGGGCGTCGGTGAACTGTTTTTCCTCCTCGCTCAACACGAGTACGAGTTGTGCGGCACGTTCGCCATCCAGCGTGCTGCCGCTGGGTGCGGCGGCGGCTTCCAACACTTCGCGGCGGGTGCCGATGCCGTCGCCGTTGTCCTCGATCAGCGCGTGTTCGGTGGCGAGGCGGCCCTCGTTTTCATAAAACGTGTCAGCGGCTTTGCTGGCGTGGCGGAAGGCTTCGAGGAGGGAGACCTGTTTGTCCTGATCGAGATCGGCCTCGGCCAGTCCACGGATGGCTTCAGCGAAATATTCGCCAAAGCGCGCATAGAACACCTCATCGGGGCTTTTCGTGGCGGTGATGACGATGCGGTTCTTGCCTGACAACGCCTTCAAAAAGCCGCCGCTGGCCGAAGTCGTGTGAATGATGGCCACTTCCTGCTTCAGCGGCTTGAGCCAGCCCGCGAGCTGCTTCACATCGAAATCGGGGCCTGCCGCGCTGAATTTTGACTCACGGCCATCAAAGGTACCGTGGCCGATGAGCACCAGCCAGAGCGAGCGCTCGGGTTTGGCGCGGGCGAGCCGTTGTTCGAGTTCGGCGGTGGTTTTTTCGCCACGGAAAACTTCCGGTGCGAATCCAGCCTGTGAGCAGGCTGCGGCCCAGGCGGCCACTTGCGCGTCGAATTTTTTGCCAAACTCCTCTGCGCCGGGTGCGCCGACGACGAGAATGACATCGAGTGCTCGCGGGGCGGCGTGCAGCGTGGATACGAGCAGCAGTGCCAAAATAAAATGTCTCATGCCATGCCTCCTGTTCTGCGTAAAAACCATTCAGCGCTGAGCAACAGCAGCAGCGCGATGAAAATCCACGGTGAATGCCACAACGGGGTGGCGAGCGTGATCTCGACGGGCACGCGGATGTTCTTCAGCAGGTCGGGGAGTTGCGTGATTTCATCGAGCGCGAGCATCTGGCCGCCGGTTTCGCTGGCGATGCGTTGCATGAACGCCTTGTCCGGCTCTAGGCGGCTGAATTCTTCGGCCTGCGGTCCGTAGGCCCAGCCGGTGGCCTTGGTGCCGAGCGGTGTGCGTTGTTCCGCGTCCTCCACCGTCGCGGTGGCGCGGTAGTTGCCGGAATTGGCGGAGAAAAATTCGGCTTCAAATAGCCCAGCTTCCTTGAGGCTTGGTTCGGCGAAGATTTGGGATTTTTTTCCATCTGGCTGCGTGACTTCGATCTTCACGATGGCATCGCCATGCGCTTTGAAGGCGCGATCACGAACGCGCACGGCCAGCTTTACGCGTTCGCGGTCGGCGGGTTCGGTTTCGGCGGTGAAGGTGATGCTGTCGGCCACATCCACGACGAGCCAGCGCATGAGCTGACGCCAGGCGCGCTCCATGTCCTTGCGCGCGTCGGCGTCCTGCATGCCCCAGCGCCATAGGTCGCCCACCAGCACGCTGCCGACGCGGCCTTCGCCGAAACGCTGCGCCACAATCGCGGGCAGCGGGTTTTGCGATGCGTCCGAAATCGTCGCGAGAATGCTGGCACCGGGTTTGATGGAGAAAGTTTGATTGATGGAGAAAAAGGCGGGCATGGCGGCGAGCCGTTTTTCATCTTCCTCACGGTCCGTGCGCAGCCGCATCCACGACTCCAGCCAGCCTTCGCGGGTCAAATTGAAGCGCGCATCCAGCACCGGTCCCGCGCTGGCCGCACGGTCCAGATACACGGGCAGCATGCGGCCCACGGGCGTGTGATCGTAACCGCCGGCCTGATAGCATTCCTGCCCGCCGAGCATGAGCAAAGCGCCGCCGCGCTCGCTGACGAAGCGCTCAATGAGATGCATCTGTTCCTGCGTGAAAAAGCCGGCTTCGAGGTCGTCAATGATGATGGCGCGATACTCACTGAACAGCTCTTCGGCGGATTTGGGAAAGCCGTCGCTGAGTTCCTTGCCATCACGCGTGCCGAGGCGGATCAACACCGGCTGGTCGTAGCGCTGCGCCTCTTCGCCATCCTTGGCACCGAAGCCACGGAACAGCGGGTTCGCGCTTTCACCAGCGCGGCCACGCCATTCAAACTTCGGCTCGCGTTTGGCGATGCGGATGAGGCTGGGCATCTGGATGTCGTCATCACCTGCGATGGCACGCCGCAGGAATTTGTACTCCCAGTTGGGTCTTCCAGCGACATAGAGCACGCGATACGGCCCCGAGCCGCGATCCGCCTCCAGCAGACGTGTGTTGTTCGCCAGCGTGGCCTCTTTGACGCCTTCGGCTTTGAGTTCGAGCTTGTGAAACGACACGCCCGGTTTCGCCACCGGGATGCGCAAGCGTACGGTTTGCGGTGAATCACCGCTGATGGCGATTTTTTCGGTGACGATGATTTTGCCCTGTTCATCGAGCGCGGAAAGCGTGGCCTGCTTGCCGTTGAGGCCATGCGCGGAAACGCGTGAGGTGATGGTGATCGGCGCGTCTTCAAACGGACTCACGGCCACGGTGGCATCCAGCAGAGCGAGTTCGGGTGTTGGTGATTTTTTTCCGGCCAGCACGGTGAAAATGGGCGCGCCTTTGGCCTCCGCTTTCCACACGGTGGCGTCAGTGGCGTTGCCATCGCTGATCACGACCACCGCCGCGAGATTCGAGCCGCCAGTGCGCAAGGTCATCAGCGTGCGGCAGAGATCGGAGCGCGTGCCATCAAAGGTCAGCGCGCGAAAATGCGGCACGCTTTGCGTCTGCGCCCCAGCAGTCATCAGACGCAGGCGAAAATCTTCGCCCAGTGCCTGCAACCACGGTGAATCGACATCGCCCGACTTCAGAGCGGCGACGACTTGGGCAGCGCGGGTGGGCGCACCGGCGGTTTCCGCGGTTTCGAGTGATGCGCTGTTGTCCACGAGCACGATGATTTCGTTTTCGCCTTTTTTTGGCTGCTGCCGCGTCCACAGCGGATCAAGCAGGCACAAGGCGAGCAGCGCTAGGGCGGCAAGCTTGCAGCTCAGCGCCGCCAGCTTCCGCCAGCCACGCAAGGGCGAGCGCCGGTAGCCCTGCCAGAGCAGCCAGAGGACAAGCACGACCACCAGGGCCGCAAGCCAAGTGATGTCGGTGTTTTGCCAGAGGATGCGGGGCATGAGTCCGCAGTTAACGCGCCTCGAAGCGGAATGCTACACGTCAAGTGAGGCGAGTGGCACGGGAATGCTCAATTCGCGGGCGGCTGGAGGTAATCAGCGATGATGCGATCGATTTCACGGACCCCAAAGGGCTTGTTGAGATAGAACGTGGCACCTGCGGCCAGGCATTTTTCCTTGTCAGCGATGCCGGAGAGGCCGGAGAGGCTGATGATGGGGACAGCACGAATCTGCGGGTCGGGGGATTCACGGATCTGCCGGATGGCGCTCAATCCGTCCAACACGGGCATGCGCACATCCATGATGATGAGATCGGGCCGATGGGTGAAAGCCTGATGAATGGCTTCTTGTCCATCACAGGCGGTGATGACCTGAAAGCCGAGGCTTTCGAGGTAGTTGCGGGTGACGGCAATGAGGGTGGGCTGGTCATCGGCAAGCAGGATGGTTTTGGGATGATGCGGCGCGGCTGCGGTGTGGTGGTGTCCCATCACAGGCGCGGAAGCAGGCGGTTCTTGCGCAGAGCGTGGCAGGATTTCCAGAGGCAGGCGGATGCGCATGCTGACTGCGTGCCCGGCCGACTCACTCACGGTGTAGCTGCCTTCGTGGAGCCGCACCAATTTCTGTAGCAGGGCGATGCCGATGGGTTTGAGTTTTTTCAGTCGATTCAGGAGCGGGGAATCCAGGGCGTCTGTGGCAGCCGGAGGATCTTGCGTGGTTGTCGGCTGATCGGCGGCGTTGCTGGTTTGCAGGTGCAGCCCGTCGGATTAAGCGCTGAGATGCAGCCGAAGCTGGCCACCGGAGGGCATGGTCAAAAGCGCGGCTGAGATGAGTTCGGTGATCAACTGGCGGAGTTTTGGCACATCGGCCAGGACAGTGAGATTTGGCGGATGAATTTCACAGATGAGACGTGTGGAACGTGAACTGGCCAGCTCAGTCACGCGTTCCAGGCAGTGCTGACAGGTTTCATCCAGGAGGCAGGTGGTCGGCTGCCATTGAGAATTCACAGAAGTGTCCCGACTTAGATCAATCACATCGGCGATGAGGTGTAGCATCTGCCGTACATCTTTCTGAATGGCGGTCAGGGCGTTCTTTTGTGCATCTTGCAGCGGACCATAGATGCCTTCCACGAGGGTTTCAGCGTGAGCGATGATGCTGGTGAGCGGGTTGCGAAGCTCATGTCCCACGCTGGAGAGGAACAGATCCTGCTCATCTTTGTGGGCAGCAGTATCCACCTGAACTGGCAGCAGGATGCCCTGGGGGGAGTTTTGAGAGAGTTGGCCTAAATCATCATTCATTTGAGCCAATTGCAAAACCTCACACCTTCGATGTTACAAATGCTGTGTGTTGCGATCAGTTATGGCAGATAACACATTTAGCCTAAACAGCGTTGGTTTTCAGGGGTTTTGCAATTAGCTCATTTTGGTGCATCCACATTTCACAGGTTAGATTTGCTGTATGTTAATGGAAGTTCAGAGGCAATCAGATATTCACTTTCATTCATGCAACAGGCAAACCGGCATTCCCATTGTTCAGGCAGAGCCACCGTGGTCTTACTCGTGGAGGATCATGCCATCTATCGCGAGGTGATGCACGCCGCCTTGGGCAAGTATCTGCCTGATATGCAGTTGGAGGAGGCGGAGAGTGTGGCGACGGCACTAGGTGTTTTGCAATCACGCCGAGTCGATGTGATGGTCGCTGACATGACGCTGCCGGATGGTTCGGCGGTCGATCTGATCGAACAAGCCGGAGAGTTCATCGAGACGGGAATGAAAGTCATCGTTTTCAGCAGCCATTCCACCGCAGACATGCTGCCGGTGGTAAGCCGAAATGATGTGCATGGTTACGTCGCGAAGGAGCATGGCTTGAAGGCGCTGGCGCTGGCGATTCGCGGGGCAGAAGCCAGAGCGATGGCTGAGCCGGTATTGCAGATGAACTGAAGCAGCCTTGATGAATCCCCCCCTGCGAATGATGAAACTAGCCGAAGACAATTTGAAACAGGAGGTAAGCGCCGAATGGTTTCGCAGTGTCTTCGAATGCATCAACGACGCGGTCTTCATCCATGACATCGACACGGGCACTATCCTGGAGGTCAATCAACGCGCTGGTGAGCTGTATGACTGCCGCCCGGAGGACATGAAAAATTTATCGGTGGCAGAAATCAGTGCGAATGTGCCGCCCTACACACAGGATGAGGCAAGGCAGTGGATGCACAAGGCGGCGAATGAAGGGCCGCAGTTGTTTGAGTGGCAGGCATGCACGGTCTCGGGGCAGGTGTTCTGGGTGGAGGTGAACATGCGCAAGGCCGAGATCCTTGGGGTGGAGCGGCTGGTGGGTGCGGTGCGTGACATTTCGAAGCGCAAAAGGGTCGAAACTGAACTGCGACGCAGCGAGGAACGCTTCCGGGTCGTGCTGGGGAATACAAAAGACCCGGTGTACTGTCTGAGCCTGCCGACGCTGACCTACGATTACATCAGTCCGGCGGTGCCCTTTTTTGCGCGCGCGAGCGGTTATAGTCTTCGAGCCGACGCTGACCTACGATTACATCAGTCCGGCGGTGGAGCAGGTGTTGGGATTCAGCATGGAGGAGTGCATTGCGGGGGGCATCCAATTTATGGTTTCACGGATTCATCCCGAGGACTATGAACTGCGGCGGGACCGTCTGGAGCAACTGTTGGAACGCAATGTGAACGGCGATTTTCAAGCAGTGCTGGAATATCGCTTCCGGCACAAGAACGAAGGTTATCGGTGGATCAGCGACAACCGCTCCGTGGTCCGTGACGCAGAAGGAAAACCGGTGGCCGTCATCGGCAATCTCAGGGACTTCACTGCACGCCGGGAGCAGGAGGAGGCGCTGCAGCAGGCGCATGCCGCACTGTTGTTTCACCTGGAAAATACATCGCTTGCGCTGGTCGAAAGCGACCCACGTGGGCGCATCTGCCGCTGGTCGCCCCAGGCGGAGAAGATCTTTGGCTGGAGCGCCGAGGAAGCCATGGGGCGGAATCATCTCGAATGGAATTTTGTTCACCCGGACGATCTGTCGCGGGTGAAACCCACGCTGAGCCGGCTGCTGGACCGATCCGAGTCGCGCAACAGTTGCATCAACCGTAATTTCACCCGGGATGGGCGGGTGCTGGTGTGTGAATGGCACAATTCGGCGCTGTTGAACGAGCATGGGGAAATCCAATCCATTCTCTCGCTCGCCTCGGACATCACCTTGGAGAAAAAGGTCGAGGAGGCATTGCGGGCGATGGCGGAAGGCGTGGATTCACGCAGTGGCGAGACTTTTTTCCAATCGCTGTGCCTGCACTTGGCACGAACTTTGGAGGCGCGGTACGCGCAGGTGGCGATGATTATTCCCGAGCGTGACCGCATGGTGCGCACGCTGGGCTTTTGCGCGGACGGCAAGATTCAGGGGAACCGCACTTATTCGCTCGTTGGCACGCCCTGTTACAACGTGGCGAGCGGGGAGGTCTGTTACTTCGACGGCGATGTGAAGAAGCATTTCCCCAATGACTCACTGCTGCAAGAGCTGGATGTGAACAGCTACATCGGCATGCCGCTGTATGCGACGGACGGACGGGTGATAGGCATGATCGCGGCGTTCAGTGACCATGCGCTGGACCACCGCGAGCGCTTGCAGGCGATGTTTCAAATTTTTGCGGTGCGGGCAGCGGCCGAAATGGAACGCCATCAGGCGGAAATGGCGCTGCGGCGCAGTGAGGAGCGCTATTCGCTGGCGGCCAGAGGTTCCACTGGAGGGGTTTGGGACTGGGACATCCGCACCGGCGGGGTCTATTACTCGCCGCGGTTTCGCGAGCTGCTGGGTTATAACCAGGCGGAGTTTCCGAGCCTGTTTTTCGCCTGGGAACAGAAGATGCACCCGGAGGATCTGCCACGCGTGCGCACAGGTTTGGAGAATCATCTGGAACAACGCGAGGTGTTCTGCATCGAATACCGTATCCGGGTGAAGTCGGGAGAATACCGCTGGTTTGAGGCACGCGGCCAGGCGCTGTGGGATGAGCAGGGTGAACCTTACCGGATGGCGGGTTCGGCGCTCGATATTCATGAGCGCAAGCTGGACGAGCAGCGGCTGCTGCGCCTGAACCGGCTGCATGCGATGTCCAGCAGCATCAACGAGGCGATTGTGCGCATTCGCGACCCCCAGAAACTCTATGAGTCGGCGGTGCGCATCGCGGTGGAGGAGGGGAAGATGCGGATGGCGTGGATCGGGCTGTATGATGAAGCCACGGCCCAACTGCAACCCGTGGCCCGTGCGGGCAGCCATCAAGGCTACCTCAATGGACTCGTGTTTCTGATGCGGGATGATGATCCCTCGGGTGCCGGGCCGGCGGGACGTGCCTTCCGCAGCGGCTCCCATGCGATTTCCAATGATGTCGCGAGTGACGACACGTTTTTGTACCGCGAGCAGGCGTTGGAGCGCGGTTTTCATTCCTGCGCGGCCTTTCCGTTGAAACCCGACGGCAGGCTTATCGGAGTGCTCTTGATTTATGCGGACGTGTCTGACTATTTCCAGGAGGCGGAGATCCGTGTGCTCACTGCACTGGCGGACGATTTGTCCTTTGCCCTGGAAGCAGTGGCCAAAGAACAGGACCGGCAGCGTGCCATCGAGGCGCTGCGCGAGAATGAGCGTATGATCTCGACGCTCATGGGTAATCTTCCGGGCGCGGCCTATCGCTCACAGATCGATGAAAAATGGACGTTTGAGTTCGCCAGTGAGGGCTGTCGTGAGCTGACGGGATACGACGCGGACGAGCTGGTGGGCAATCGTGTGTCGTCGTTTGGAGATTTGATCCACCCGGATGACCAGGACCATGTGCGCAAAACGGTTGATGAGGCGATTGCGGCTGGGAAGCAGTTTGAGCTGACCTACCGCATCCGTACGGCGGCAGGGATGGAAAAATGGATCTGGGAACGCGGTCAGGGTATTCCCTCCGAGGATGGAAAGATGGTGTACATTGAGGGCTTCATGACGGACGTGACCGAAAAACGGCGTATGGAGTCCCAGTTTTTGCGCGCGCAGCGCATGGAGAGCATCGGCACGCTGGCCGGCGGGGTGGCGCATGATTTAAACAATGTGCTGACGCCGATTCTGATGTCGCTGACGATCCTGCGCATGAAACTTTCCCAGCCGCGTGACATTGAGCTGCTCAACTCCCTGGAGACCAGCGCGAACCGCGGGGCGGACATGGTAAAACAGATTCTGAGTTTTGCGCGCGGAGTGGAGGGGCGTACGCTGCTGCTGCGACCCAAAGATGTGCTGCTTGAAATCGAGCAACTCATCAATGAGACCTTCCCCAAGTCCATCAAGTGCGCGGTCAACTGTGCCGGGGAGACATGGAATGTGGAGGGCGACCCCACGCAGTTGCATCAGGTGCTGCTCAATCTTTGTGTGAACGCCCGTGATGCCATGCCCGATGGGGGGGGACTGGCTGTCACGGTGGGCAATGTGGTGGTGGACGGGCAGTTCAAGAGCATGCACCCGGATGCGAGCCTAGGACCCCATGTGCTATTTGAAGTGCGGGACACCGGAGTGGGGATTCCTGCCGAACTGCGGGACCGCATCTTTGATCCGTTTTTCACCACCAAGGAGCTGGGCAAGGGAACGGGGCTGGGATTGTCCACCACGCTGGGCATCCTCAAATCACACCACGGTTTCATTGATCTCACGAGCCAGATGGGGAAGGGGACGGTGTTCCGTGTATATCTGCCAGCCAAAACTGCGGCGGATGTCACGGCCGCACCGGTGGTGGATTCGCCCCGCCGTCAAGGGCAGGGGGAACTCATCCTCGTGGTGGATGATGAGACCGCCATTCGCACCGCCACCCAGCACACCTTGGAAGCCTTTGGCTACCGAGTGATCACCGCCTGCGACGGCACGGATGCCATCGCCACTTTCCTGAAGAGCGCGGAGAAGCCGGCGGCGGTCATCACCGACATGATGATGCCCAATATGGACGGTCCGGCGCTGATCCAGGCGCTGCTCAAAATTCGTCCTGGACTGCCAATCGTCGGTGCCAGCGGGTTGAATCAGCAAATGCAGGCACAAGTGACCAGCCTGGGAGTGCGGCATTTCCTGCGCAAGCCCTACACGGCGGACACACTGTTGAAAGCCCTGGGCGAGGTGCTGGACCAGACGGCGGTGGATTGAGCTGCAATCACTTGAGAATGGGCATTGCGACGCTGCTTTGGGGGCAGCTGCAAATGGAATAAACGGGCCGTCGAAGAACGCCGTTTCGTTTTGGCCTGCCGCTATTGGTTTACAATCTGGCTGAACTCAGCATGGCGCTGCTCACAATGTTGAGCAACTGCACCATGCCGAAGGGCTTCGAGAGGAAGTTTTCGCCCGCGATCAGTTCCTTGGTGTTGCTAAGTTTGTTGGAGCAGTAACCATAGGTGAAGACGACCGGCACGGTGGGATCGGTGTCCTTGATGGCCTTTTCCAGATCAAAGCCACTGGTGCCGCCTGGCATCATGATGTCGGTGATGACCAGTTTGATGATGGATGCATGTTTACGCCACAGCACCCACGCCTCCTTGGCGTCGCTGGCGATGAGCACCCTATGTCCCTGGCTGGTGAGCACATATTCCATGACTTGCCGCACGGAGTCCTCATCATCCACGATCAGAATGGTCGAGGATTCATTGTCAGAAGTGCTTTCCAGCAGTTTTTTATCCGGAGTGACGGGTGCCTGCGTGGAACCGCAAGCAGGCAGATAGATTGAAAACTCCGTTCCGACTTCAGGCACGCTGGTGACATTGATCCAGCCCCCGTGGAGGCGCACCATTCCTTGTGCGAGAATCAAGGAGAAATTGCCGCCGCTGTCCTCATCACGGGAGAGTTTGGAGGCATCGAACAAGTTTGCCAGTTCAGCTGCTGTCATGCCCTTTCCAGTGTCAGACAAGACCATCACCACAAAGTCGCCTGGGCGGGCCTCGGCATGCATCTGGCGTGCTGCGGAGGCATCTGCTATATGCATTTGCCTGGTGTGGATCATGAGCCTGCCGCCGGCAGGCATGGTGTCACGGGTGTGCAGGAGGAGGCTGAAAATGGTCTGTTCCAGGCAGGCCGGGTCTGCCATGACGGCGGGGAGGTCCGGCTTGTGGCTGATTTGAATGGCGATGTGCTCACCGAGTACTTTCTGGAACAGCGCGGCCTGGGAAGCGATGACATCCCCCAGATGAGTGGGCTGGGGGTGCAGATACTCGCGGCGGTTGAATGCCACAAATTGGCTGGTGATGTCGGTCGCATGCTTGGTTGCAACAAATAATTCATCGAGCGACAGGCAGTCAGATGGGCTGCCGCTTTGAGCAGACATGGCAACACCCAAATGGCCTTGGATGACGGTGAGATAATTGCTGAAAAAATGCGCCATAGAATCGGCGAAACGGCCGACGGTTTCCCCGCGCTGAGCCTTGCACAGTTGATCTTCCAACTGCTTGCGGTGATCTTGTTCCAGTCTCAGCCGGTTGCTGACATCCTCCAGTCGTGAGGTCGTTTCCAATAGTTGCGCATCCAGATTGAGGTCGCGGAGGGAGGGTTTGTTTCCTGCGGCGGGCCTGGCCGCAAGGGTGCGAATAAGCTGCGTGATTTCGAATGGCACCAACCGGAATTTAAGCACCAGCAGTTGGTGAGGGGAACCAAGCTGAAGGGCAATCTGCTCGAACGACTCCATTTGGGAAACCGCATGCAACACCACCTGCAGATCACGCTGAATCTGCCACATCCGCTGGATGATCTGGCAGTAATCTTTGCCGTGAAACATGCGGCCATCCACGATCACCAGCGAAAAAGACCGTTGTTCATGCACTGCGGATTCCAACAGTGCCAGCGCTTCTTTCTCGTTGCTGGAGGAGCACACGTCAGGAGGTGCGGCGGGTTGCCTAGCACGGCCGCTTGGTTTGTCCACTGCCGCAAGAGCTGATGTGCCGCTGCTTGGCTCCATGGTTTGCAAAGCGTGGGTCAGGCGCAGATCCTCCAAGATGGTTTTCTCCTCAGAAACAATCAAAACTCGATTGGTGGTAGAGAGGCTGTGCTGAGTAGTATTTAAATACATGCGCCAAATAATAATCCAAGTTTTTAATAATTTTAATAAAAAAAGCTTTATTCTTGCTGACCCAAGCGGTGGCTGCGGAACAGGTGCAAACGCATGGATGCCACTCCCAGAGTTGATCTAAATAGAGCCTGTCCCAAAGGCGGGCGTTTTTCAATCGGGGCGTTTTCCGCGAACTTGCGGAGATTTTCGAGCGGCATGATGGCCTTCTCTTGGCTGCTTGACGACCTCTTCGCGGCTCTTTGATGGTCGCGGCGGTCTTTTTTCGCTTTTTCTCTCCTCTCGCGGGCATGGCTCCGCCTCTTGGTTTGCTTCTTTCCTCCAGCTGCTGATCTTTTGCAGATGCTCAGGCGGCTGCTCTCGGCTCAGCCTTTCTCTCTTTGCTCCACTGTGCCTTTTCCGGCTTGGTTTTCTTTGGCTTGGCGGCGATGTCTCTTGGCAGGCGCGCCAGCACCCACAGGTTGTGCGTGAGCACGGCCCAGCCGCAGGCGCGTTCACGCGCCTCAAAGCTGCGCCCTGCCGCTGGGTTGCCCATGAACACGTTCTTGAAGATCGCCACTCGCGCTTCGGTGCCGCCGCGACGTTTCATCCCTGCTTTGACTTCGGGGTCTTGCAGCCGCCGCGCCAACTCGGCGGGATCGCGCGGGCACAGACCGCTACTGATGTCTTGCGCTTTGAGGTAATCTTCGTTTTTGCGGCTGAACATGCCACGGTCGCTCCAGAGTTTTTTGAGCTGGAGCGGCTTGGCTTTGAGGCGCTCGACGCAGGGGACCACGAGATTGCTGTCCGCCGGATTGCCTGCGTGGAACTGGTAGTCGAGGATCATTCCCTGCCAGCTTTCCACTAGCGTGAGCTTGTTACCGAACTCCACTTCAGCATTGGCTTTGCCGCGCACGATGACTTCTGCTTTGGCGTCGTA
>Ga0209702_10000166_pt1 | contig 130598 bp, 122 predicted proteins | sample FRY01_FD_187210 | JGI IMG/M metagenome (GOLD analysis project Ga0209702, IMG submission 187210) | Freshwater microbial communities from Lake Fryxell liftoff mats and glacier meltwater in Antarctica - FRY-01 (SPAdes) (version 2) | ecosystem: Environmental > Aquatic > Freshwater > Ice > Glacier...
TTCCCAAGACTATTATTTTTTAACTTTTTATAGAATGCGTCCAGGTCTAGGCAACACCATAACGAACTCCGATTATAATTAATCTAATCTTATTATATTACATAATTCAATAAGTTTTCTCATAAGACCAGTTTACTCCCAGACAATTAAGTGGGCAAATGAGGTATTGGGAATTTTTGCTAGAAATATTTTTTTTATAGCCTTTGGTATTTCATAGGGGGTGCTTTATATATTGACTACCCCTGATTGCATTCACTCGTATATTGCTAGTAGGTCTATGGTCTACATCCCTAAAGTTTTCCTAACTTGTGAAATTATTGGGAATAATGCGGAAAGATTATAAAGGATGCAGAATAAAAGTATATTAGTTACATGTCTGCTACTCATCCACCCCACTATCTTGTTACCCAAATCATGCAATGTTTCATTATCCATATCATTCCCCTAATATTTGAATTTTTATCTTATCATTTGTGCAGATTTAGATGTATATGCCGACATGGGACTCCAAGATTTAGAATGGTGGCATGGGGGTGCGTGGGGTCTTCATATTCCAGATGGTCGCATACTAAAATACTAGTTTTCAGAACAGAGGTGGACACCAAAGTGGACACTAGAAAGGTTTAGTTAAGTGTATTTCCTTGTAACTTATTGATTTTAAAGGGAATATGTTATTAAAATTGGCGGAAGAGGTGAGATTCGAACTCACGGTGGGCGCGAACCCACGTCGGTTTTCAAGACCGGTGCATTAAACCACTCTGCCACTCTTCCGAAAGCGAAATTTTATCATAGCAAACTGATATTGTAGAAATTTATTCTGGAAATAATGTGTCATGAAATCCGAATAAAGACATATCATTCATTCGCATAGGGTAGAGCTTACCGAGCAAGTGATCACACTCATGCTGGACCACCCTTGCATGAAATCCATCGACCTTCCTATCAATAGGCTGACCAAACTGGTCAATCCCTTTATAGTGAATTGCCTTGTATCTGGGTACTACCCCTCTTAAACCAGGAACCGATAGGCACCCTTCCCATCCATCTTCCATCTCCTCATCGAGTGGGATAATTTCTGGGTTAATAAGAACGGTAAACGGTACCTCCTCCGCATCAGGATAGCGTTCATTAGAATCAAAACCAAAGATCACCAGCTGGATAGAGAGTCCTATTTGTGGTGCAGCAAGTCCAGCCCCATCATTAGCTTCCATGGTTTCCATCATATCCTCTATGATTTGGTTGAGTTCTGGGGTATCGACCTCTTTGATAGGCTCAGCGACAGCCAACAACAAAGGATCGCCCATTTTTAATATTGCTCTAACGGGCATATGCACTGATGAATGATGCAACAATGCGCATTACATCATTCATCATCCCTTTAGATTTTTGCGTAATGTCTTGATGGGAAATGCCGTCTATGCTGCTTCCCCTTCCGGCAGCCTGATTGGCAACAGGACAAATAGCGGCATAATTAATCTCAAGCTCACGTGCTAAAGAAGCCTCGGGCATGCATGTCATACCTACAATGGTTGCTCCATCCCTTTCATACCGATCAATTTCCGCCTTAGTTTCCAGTCTTGGGCCCTGAACTGCAGCGTAGGTTCCCCTTAGTGATGCATTAAGGCTGAGCTCCTTCGATATCTTAAGTAAGTGTTCCGCCAAACTAAGGGTAAATGGATAGGTGAAATCGATATGATTCACTGGCTCAGTTTTTCCTTCAAAAAACGTATGTTCGCGACCGTATGTGTAATCAATAATTTGGCTGGGAATTACAATTGAGCCAGGGTTTAAGTCATCTTTAATCGAGCCTACGGTTGCGATAGAGATAATATCGGTGACAGCCATATGGCTAAGACCCCAAATATTCGCTCGATAATTAATGAGGTGTGGAGGAATAGAATGATCCTCTCCATGCCTAGGAAGAAAGGCTATTTTTTTATCGTTGAGTGTACATATAGCAATGGGGGCCGACATCGACCCATAAGGCGTGACAATATCTTCGTATGACTCAATGGCTAATCCCTCAATCGTATCAAGTCCAGTACCGCCTATTAAACCTAACATTAATGATCCTATGACATTAAAAAGTAATTATGGGTATGGCATACTTTCACCATGAGCCATTATATAACGTTAAATCGCGCACGCAATGTCAAAAAACATTATGAAAACTTTCCGGTTGCGTCATTGCTATTCCCAAGAAAGCAACGGGAAGCTGCTACTATATTGTATCAATTTGCCAGAGAGTGTGATGATATTGCCGATGAAGGCAGCCTTACTGCAAAGCAGCGAATGACACACTTACTGGAATATAAAAAAGGTTTAAGTGAAATAAATTCAGGCATCACACCAACAAACCCATTGTTTGTTGATATCAAACATATATGCGATGAATTTAGTCTAGAACCCGACCTCTTACATAGGTTGATGACTGCATTTGAGCAAGATATTACAAAAGATCGTTACGAGACTATGGATGATGTTGTTGACTACTGCAACAAAGCAGCATGCCCTGCCGGTGAAATGATACTGACATTGTTCGGTGCGCAAAATACAGTAACCGTGAAACTTTCTAATCATTTATGTATTGCCCTCGCCATGATTGGAATGATCCAAGACATCCATGAAGACTTTCTTAAAAACCGCATATACATCCCAAAGGAATGCTTTAAGCAGTTCAATGTCGCTGAAACCGATATTCACCATAAAGCGTTTACCCCAGACTGGGAAAGATTAAAAGATTTATGGCTTGATATTATTGACCATCACATTGGTTCCGGAGAAGCCCTAAAAAATCATCTAACAGGCAGGCTTAAACTTCAAATTAAAGTTCTCATTAGTGCCTGTAGATTATTAAGTAAAAGAATGAAACAGGATAAGGGTAATTTATTTGTTAAATCGCCGACTTTAACTAAATGGGGCTGGGGAATTTTATTATTTAAGGCGATAATAAGACCATGAATCCAGAACAATATTGCTTTCAAAAAACCCAATCCAGTAAGTCGAGTTTTGCCTTAGGATTTTTGTTTTTAACTAAGCAAAAGAAAACTGCCCTCACCGCTTTGTATGCTTTTTGCCGTGAAGTCGATGATATTGCCGATGAATGCAAAGAATATGAAATAGGAAAAAGTAAGTTGGATTGGTGGCGATTAGAGATTGATAGATTGTTTGAAAAAAACCCGCAACATCCAGTATCAAAAGCTCTACTCCCGCATCTTACGACCTATGACCTGAGCAAGGAATACTTTATTGAAATTATTGATGGTATGGAAATGGACCTTAATTTTAATCGGTATGAAAACTTCAAGCAACTGCAGCTCTATTGCTACCGAGCCGCTTCGGTGGTGGGACTCCTTTCTGCGAGAATTTTTGGTTTTACCAATAAAGATACCTTAAAGTATGCGCATGACTTAGGTATAGCCCTTCAGCTCACCAACATCATCAGAGACTTGGGTGAGGATGCGAGGCGGGGAAGAATTTATGTCCCATTAGACTTGCTTAACGAGTTTGAACTGACAGAAGATGACATCCTCAGCTGTAAGAAAAATCGCAAGCTGGCATTATTAGTGAAGCATTTAGGCGATCAGGCTAATAGTTTTTATCAGTCTGCTATGAGTCGTTTGCCAAAGGAAGATAAGCGAAGGCAAATACCCGGTTTAATTATGGGTAACATTTATTACGCTTTACTCGCTGAGGTGGTATCCAATCAGCCTGATAACATACTAAATATTAAAACACTGCTTCCACCGGTGAGAAAAATTATTATTGCTATCAGTACGTTTGTGGGTAAATCCTGGGTGAAAAATCCTTAATCACTGATAAGCTTTATTGCCTCATTTAAGGTGCTGACAGGATAGATATCTATGCCATTAATTTTTTGCTTAGCTTGATTGGCTTTTGGAATGATAGCTCGAGTAAAACCTAATTTAGCCGCCTCTTTGATACGCTCCTGGCCTCTTTGTACCGGCCGTACCTCCCCTGCCAAACCAATTTCTCCGAAAATTACCGTCTTTTGATCAATAGGTTTATTCTTGAATGAAGACACTACCGCGCAAAGTATAGCCAGATCGACTCCCGGCTCAGTAATCTTCACACCCCCTACGGCATTAACAAAAACATCTTGATCGTTACAAGCAATCCCTGCGTGCTTGTGCAATGCGGCTAATAACATAGCTAGTCTATTATTTTCTAATCCAACAGATAGGCGTTTGGGAGCGTGAGCCTGCGTGCTATCAACCAGCGCCTGTATTTCAATAAGCAAAGGCCTTGATCCTTCTTGGGTTACCGTAATACATGCCCCATTAACCTTGTCTTCGTGATGGGAGAGAAAAAGTGCCGAAGGGTTCGTTACCTCTTTAAGTCCCTTTTCTGTCATCGCAAATACACCTAGCTCATTCACTGCACCAAATCGATTTTTTGCTGCCCTTATCATTCTGAAACTCGAATTAGTATCCCCTTCAAAATAAAGTACCGTATCAACTATGTGCTCCAAAACGCGCGGTCCGGCCAAGGTACCTTCTTTAGTGACATGACCGACCAATATCATAGTGATAGCATTTTGCTTAGCGATCCGTGTTAGTTGTGCTGCACATTCGCGGACTTGAGTAACTGACCCAGGTGCCGACGTTAACTCTTCGGAATAAATGGTTTGAATAGAATCAATAACTACTACCTCTGGCTTGTGTTTATCAATATTTTTGATAATCTTTTCGAGATTTATTTCAGAGAGCATAGAAATGTCAGACACTTCAAGCTCTAAACGTTTAGCTCTCATCGCAATTTGTTGTGATGACTCTTCACCGCTCACGTAAATAACATTACAAGGTCTATCGGGTTGAGAGGTAATTTTGGATAATGCTTGTATTAAAATGGTCGATTTTCCTATACCAGGATCACCCCCCAGCAATATAACGCCGCCCAAGACGAAACCACCACCAAGCACCCTATCAAATTCTGAGATGCCGGTTTTTCTTTTATCTATTTCGGAGGTTTCCACGTCGCTAAGTTTTTGTAAGTTAGAGGATTGGGCTAATGAAGAAAATCGATTGTTAGTCTTGCCTTCTATAATTTCCTCAACCATCGTATTCCACGCGAAGCAATGAGGGCATTGGCCTTGCCACTTTGTTGATTGACCCCCACACTCAGAACAGTTGTAAGCAGTTTTATTTTTAGCCATTGAGATATTCCAGAGGTACACGGCTAGAAGCCGAGATAGCGCATAGCAATTCATACCCCACCGTACGGGATTGTCGGGCAACCTCATCGACTAAAATGCCCTCACCCCATAACTCAACAGATGAGCCAAGACCTACTTTTGGAAGCGCAGACAAGTCAACATATAGCATATCCATAGATACTCTCCCCACTGTTTCGGTGACATTCCCGTCGACCATTACAGGAGTTCCAGATGGTGCATGCCGAGGGTATCCGTCTGCGTACCCACAAGCAACAATGCCTACAGTCATTTTATTCGGTGCAGTGAAAACTGACCCATAACCAACCGACTGACCTTTTTCAAGAGTTTGGGTGGCAATAATCTTACTATGCAGTGACATTACTGACTTTAACTGGAAATCTTTTCCTGTTTTGTCGTCAAATGGACTAGCCCCATACAACATAATGCCAGGACGAACCCATTCAAAATGCGTTTCTGGATACTTAATAATAGCTGCAGAGTTTGCTACTGAACGCTCATAGCTATCTATCTCTTTAAGATTATTAAAGCATGTTAACTGTGAAGCGACCCCTTTAACGCCATCGGCATCAGCAAAATGCGTCATTATGACAATGTTGCCGACGTAAGGACTTTCTGTTAACTGTTTAAGGATGTTAGGCACTTCGTTAGGCATAAAGCCTAAACGATTCATCCCGGTATTAATTTTCAGGTGGACATCGATGGGTTTGACAGGCTTTATTTGATTGATGTAATTGATCTGTTGTGCATGATGAATCACCGCTCCAATGCCCATATGGCTGCAAACTTTGACTTCGTAGGGCTCAAAAAAACCTTCCAGCAATAAAATGTATTGCGTAAAGCCATGCTCTCGTAATTCAATTGCTTCGGATAAGGTAAGTACAGAAAATCCTTCGGCAGCATTTAATGCTCGAGCAGCTTTTATGAGGCCGTGACCGTAAGCGTTCGCTTTAAGGACGGCCATAACTTTACTATTAGGGGCGTAACTTTTAACGCGTGCCAGATTACTAGTGAAAGCAGCGCAATTAAAACTAGCCTTTAATGCTCTCATTATTCAAATCCAACGTCATAGCCCACGCTTGCATAATTCTCGAAGCGTGTGTACTTTCCAAGAAATGTTAACTTCACTCTTCCAATAGGACCATTTCTTTGTTTTGCTACAATAATTTCAGCCAGCCCTTTGTCAGCAGATTCTGGGTTATAAACCTCGTCACGGTAAATAAACAAGATGACATCGGCATCTTGCTCAATAGCACCAGACTCTCTTAAGTCTGACATGATAGGTCTCTTGTCTGGGCGTTGTTCTAAGCTACGATTAAGCTGTGATAAAGCCACTACGGGGACATTCAGCTCTTTAGCTAACGCCTTTAATGATCGTGAAATCTCAGATATTTCTGTTGCTCTATTTTCACCTTGTCGCCCACCAGGTGCCGACATCAACTGAATATAATCAATGACAATCAGACCTAGTTGACCAGCCTGCCTTTGAAGTCTTCGGGCCCTAGCCCTCACCTCAAATGAGTTTAGCCCTGACCCCTCATCAATATGGATTGGTGCTTCATTGAGCTGCCCTAATGAATCGGTAAGCTTTTCCCAGTCGTCATCGTCAAGCTGTCCTGTTCTCATCTTGTGCTGATCCACCCTTCCCACTGAACCGATAAGTCTGGTAGTCAGTTGCGTAGCGGCCATCTCCATAGAAAAGACTGCGACTGGGAGTTTTGATTCGATAGCTACATTTTCTGCTATATTAAGCGCAAGGGATGTCTTACCCATCGAAGGTCTTCCTGCAATAATCACAAGGTCACCCGGCTGAAGTCCTGATGTCATCTTGTCTAAATCAGTAAAGCCAGTGGCAACCCCTAGAATATCACTACCACTCTCCATTCTCTCTTCAACAGTTTTAATAACCTTGGGCAATAAATGTTGAATATCTTCAAAACCAATATTATCTCTTTTACCCGATTCGGCAATCTGAAATATTTTTGCCTCCGATTCATCTAGTAGCTGTTGAGCGTCTCTTCCCTGAGGAGAATAAGCGCTTTCTGCAATATCAGATCCTACTTGAACGAGGTTGCGCATAATAGATCGATCTCGCACTATCGTTGCGTAACCACGAATATTAGCTGATGTGGGCGTATTTTCTGCCAACAAACCCAGGTAGGCTAATCCACCCACCGTAGTTAGTTCGTTATTTTTTTCTAATGATTCACCGACGGTAATAATGTCAGCAGGCTGATTTGCTTCTAAAACCTTAAAGATATGTTTAAATATGGTTTGATGGTCATGCCGATAAAAATCTTTGGTGCTGATAATATCAGAGACTTTGTCAAACCCCTCGTTATCAATAAGCAAACCTCCAAGCAATGATTGCTCAGCTTCTACTGAATGAGGGGGAAGTTTTAGATTCTCTATTTGATCATCGGCCATTTTATGATTATAACCAATAAAAAAAAGGCTGCCCTATTGGCAGCCAAAAAAATTAAATTATTTTTATTGTGTTTCGTCTGCAACCACGGTAACAGAAATGCTTGCTGTTACATCATGGTGAAGAGCTACAGTTACTTCAAACACACCAACATTTTTTAATGGTCCTTCAGGCATGCGTATTTCTGCCTTTTCTACCTTATGACCAACTGCTACTAACAATTCTGCAATATCAATGTTTGATACCGATCCAAAAAGTTTTCCGTCGATCCCGGCTTTTTGCTTAATTTCAACTTTAGCTCCCTCAAGATCTTTAGCTCTTTTTTCAGCGCCTTTGAGTAACGCAGCTTGCGCTTTTTCAAGCTCAGCTCTTCGTCCTTCAAATTCGGCTTTATTTGCTTCGGTTGCTCTTTTTGCTTTGCCTTGTGGAATAAGAAAGTTACGTCCAAATCCATCTTTTACGTTAACCACATCACCTAAGTCACCAAGGTTAGCAATTTTTTCTAATAAAATAATTTGCATGTTATTTACCCCTTAGTGTTTGTCAGTATATGGAAGTAAAGCTAAAAACCTTGCACGCTTAACAGCTGTATCTAATTGTCTTTGGTATTTAGATTTTGTTCCTGTTATTCTTGCTGGAATCAACTTACCGTTTTCTGTAATAAAGTCTTTAAGAAGATCTACGTCCTTATAATCGACCTCTTTAATACCTTCTGCAGAAAATCTACAGTACCTTCTTCTTTTATACATTTCTCTTGCCATGTCAAACTCCTATTATTTGTTTATTTGCGTTATATGAAAAATAATTTGATTAGACTTTAACGATCTTTTTTCTAAAAAACCGTGGAATAAACACTTATCCCCCAGTTTAAAGCCTGTTTCTGTTAATTTTCCTATCACTACCGCTTCAATCTCTAAATTTACCGTTTTACTTAATGCCGCTTCACTTTGTTTAGATTGATGCTTTATTCGCATACCTAAAATGGGTAAGCCCGCTGGAGTAAACCGTAAACTTTCTAAATGAACAATTTCACCTTCAAGTGAAAAATTATTCAACGCTTATGCTTCTTCTTTTTTGCTTTCTACCTTAGCTTTTGGCTCAGCTACTGCTTCTACTTTTGCTGGAACCTCTTCTTTTGGCTTATCACCGACTAATGACTTAGACTTTTCTTCTTTCATCATTGCTGAAGGATTCGTTACGGCTATTTTGGTAGCAAAAACTAAATGCCTAATTACAGCATCATTAAACTTAAAGCTATGCTCAAGTTCCGCCAATGTTTCCAATGAACATTCAATGTTCATAAGCACATAATGGGCTTTGTGAATTTTTTGTATGGGGTATGCAAGCTGACGTCTGCCCCAATCTTCCAGGCGATGTATCTTGCCTTTGTTTGTTTTTATTATTGCTTGAAGGCGGTCAATCATTGCAGGAACCTGTTCGCTTTGATCGGGATGAACAACAAATACTACTTCGTAGTGTCTCATAGACTCTCCTTATGGTTTATAGCCTCCAGCAAATGCTGTGAGACAAGGATTTAAAGAATCAGTATTATAGTGTTTTTTGTAATTAAATCAATGGCTTTTTAAATACGGTCTTTGATGTTGGGGCCATAAACCTTTTCTTTTAAAAATTTAATCTGATCTCGAGTTTTTGCCGCATTTTCAAAATCGAGATCTCGCGCAAACTTCTGCATCACTTTTTCTAGTTTTGATATCTCTTTAAGTATTTGCGGCTCAGATAGATCCTCGTATTTTCTGTTTTCCTTTTTCGCTTCCTGTATTCGTTTGTGCTCGTCAACGTCTTCTAACCTATCAATGATATCTTTTATTCTTTTCTTTATACCCACAGGGGTGATGTTGTTATCTTTATTGAATTGAATTTGTTTTATTCGTCGCCTATTAGTTTCATCGATAGCGGCCTTCATACTTCTTGTTATGGAATTGCCATAAAAAATAACCTTTCCATTTAGGTTTCTAGCGGCACGCCCTGCTGTTTGGATAAGTGATCGCTCCGAGCGGAGGAAACCTTCCTTATCAGCATCTAACACCGCAACTAAGGATACCTCAGGGATATCTAATCCCTCTCTCAGCAAATTGATGCCGACCACCACATCAAACTTACCCAGCCTAAGATCCCTGATGATTTCTACCCGTTCAACGGTATCTATTTCTGAATGTAGGTAACGAACTTTGATTCCATGTTCGGTTAAGTAATCAGTAAGGTCTTCAGACATTCTTTTAGTTAGCGTGGTTACAAGCACCCTTTCATCTTTTTTGACCCGTAAATTAATCTCACCGAGTAAGTCGTCGACTTGTGAATCAGCAGGCTTAACGAATATCTCAGGATCAATAAGTCCGGTAGGTCTGGCTACTTGCTCGACAATAATTTTTGAATGCTCTGCTTCATAATCAGCTGGAGTTGCTGAGACAAATATGGTTTGAGGGAGTATTTTTTCAAATTCTTCAAATCGCAAAGGTCTATTATCATGAGCTGACGGAAGTCTAAAGCCATAATCTACCAAGTTATTTTTTCTTGCTCTATCTCCCTTAGACATGCCTCCTATCTGAGGAATCGTCACATGACTTTCATCAATAATCATTAGGGCATCTTTAGGCAAATAATCTAGTAAAGTGGGTGCTGGCTGCCCTTCTTCTCTGCCAGACAAGTGCCTTGAGTAATTTTCAATGCCCTTACAAAAACCAATCTCGTTGAGCATCTCTAGGTCAAACTTTGTTCTTTGCTCTATTCTTTGTGCTTCTACTAACTTTGTTTGACTCACAAACTCTTTGATTCTTGACTGAAGCTCGACCTTGATATGTTCCATAGCATTTAATACGGTATCTCGCGGGGTGACATAGTGACTTGATGGGTAAACCGTAAACCGCTTAATTTTTTCAAATATCTGACCGGTCAATGGATCAAATGTTGATATACCCTCAACTACATCATCATAGAGGCTAACACGTATAGCGGTTTCTGAGTTTTCAGCAGGAAATATATCAATAACATCCCCTCGAACCCTAAAGCAACCTCGAGAAAAGTCGAAGTCGTTTCGATCATACTGCATGGAAACTAAGCGTAAAATAATATTTCTTTGAAGAAGTTTCTCTCCAACTTCTATGTAAAGAACCATTCCCTGGTAGGCAATAGGGTCTCCAATGCCATAAATGGCAGAGACGGTTGCAACAATGATTGAGTCGTTTCTTTCTAACAGGGCCTTGGTAGCAGAAAGGCGCATCTGTTCGATGTGATCATTAATGCTTGAATCCTTTTCAATAAAAACATCACGGCCGGGGACGTAAGCCTCAGGCTGATAGTAGTCATAGTAAGATACGAAATATTCGACTGCATTGTGTGGAAAAAATTCTCTGAACTCTGAATACAGTTGAGCGGCGAGTGTTTTATTTGGTGCCATTACAATTGCTGATCTTCCTGTTCTCGCTATTACATTTGCAATCGTATAGGTCTTGCCGGAGCCAGTTACTCCAAGCAATGTTTGGAATTTTTCTCCCTTATTGATCCCTTCAGTTAATTTTTCAATGGCTTTTGGCTGGTCTCCCGCAGGCTCAAAAGGTTTGTGAAGTAAGTATGGGCTATTGGGAAATTGTTGGCTCAAAATATTAAAGTTAAATTCCAAAAAAAAATAAAATTATACAAGGTTGCGAACTTTAATGTTTGACCTAAGTCCTGATACTATAAATAAAAAATTTAAGAAGAGTTTAATTATGTCCGGTATGTTAAAAGTTCTTGTCCTTTGCGTCATCACCTTTAACGCTATTGCTTATGACCAAGCTAAATTAATGCACGCATGGGTCTCGATTGTTATGATAAGAGGGTATACGGAAACTGGTTCCTTGGCCTACGGATCAGGTGTCATAGTAGGTGAAAATCAAGTCATTACAAACTGTCATGTGCTTAGAAGAACTAAACAACCATGGGTTTCACAAGGTGACACCTCTTACTCCATAATGGGAGTTCAGGCAAATAGATGGCAAGATCTTTGTCTTTTAACCATCTTTCAATTAAATAAAAATCCGGTGCCGATAGGTAGCAGTAACGATCTCACAAAAGGTCAAGAGCTTGCTGCTATGGGTCACTCAAGCGGTTCCCCAGCACCGCTAACCACTGGTGGGTATTTGATTTCTGCCTACGACATGGACGGTGGAAAAATCATACTCAGCTCTGCAAAATTCAGGTTGGGGGCAAGTGGTAGCGGACTTTTTGATATGAAAGGAAATCTTGTAGGGATAAATACTTTTAAGACAACTGGTTATGGGTCGTACTATTCGATGCCGGCTGAGTGGATCCATAAATTAAAAGAACTTCATATGGAAAAAGAATTCCCCATTCAAGGTAAGGCTCTTTGGGAGGAGGATGAGGAAAGCAAGCCCTTCTTTCTTAAAATAGCCATACCAAAAATTAAAGAAGAATGGGCTACGTTAGTCAAAATTACCAAGGACTGGACCGAAAAAGAAGTCAACAATACAGAGGCTTGGTACGAATATGGGTACGCTAATGAAATGCTTGATTCATCGGATAAAGCCATAAATTATTATAAGAGAGCGTTAGCTATTGACCCCATGAACTCAGATGCTCTTTTTAGGATGGGGATGGTGGAAAATAAGTTAGGTCATCCTGTTGAAGCAAAAAAAATCCTTACATCTTTAAATAAATTGAACCCGGCCAGAGCTGATGAGTTAGATGAGGTTATTAACTGCAAAAATAAATGTAAAAAATAAATATAATATTTGTTAAACAATTTTTTTTAAGTAAAATTAACATTTAACCTTAACACTCTTAAAGCGTGGAATAACTTTGTCAAAAAAACTTCTGTCGTCATGCGTCAATCGAATCGAAGAATCCCCAACACTTGCCATAACTGCCAAAGCTATCAAGCTTAAAGCTGAAGGAAAAGATATTATTGCTCTTGCTGCGGGAGAGCCTGACTTTGACACCCCTGACTTTATTAAAGATGCTGCCATCAAGGCAATCCAAGATGGATTTACTAAATATACTGCTGTAGCAGGAACAGCCTCTTTGAGGCAAGCAATTATTAGTAAATTTCAAGCTGATAATGGCTTGGACTATGGGATTGATGAGGTTATGGTTAGCGTAGGCGGAAAGCAATGTATCTTCAACCTTTGCCTTGCAATTCTTGAGGCGGGTGATGAGGTGGTGATTCCAGCACCTTACTGGGTGTCATATACCGATATAGTTCAGTTAACGGGTGCCAAGCCGGTAATTGTTTCGTGTGATATCAATCAAAACTTTAAAATAACTCCTACCCAGCTTGATCAGAGCATTACTAATGCAACGAAGCTGGTCTTTTTAAACTCGCCTTCAAATCCTACTGGAGCCGTGTATAGCAAGAGTGAGTTAAGATCCCTAGCAGACATATTATTAAAACATCCTCATGTTTACATAGGAACAGATGATATATACGAGCACATTAATCTTGGAGACAATCCTTTTTACAACATCCTTATGGTGGAACCAAAGCTTAAGGACCGCGTAATCGTCTTAAACGGTGTGTCTAAGGCATACTCAATGACGGGATGGAGAATAGGTTATGCGGCCGGTCCAAAAGCTATTATTTCCGCCATGAGCAAACTACAATCACAATCAACATCCAACCCCACATCCATATCTCAAGTAGCTGCAGAAGCGGCTTTAAGAGGAAGTAAGGGCTGTATAGTGCCAATGGTGAAAGCCTTTAAAGAAAGGCATGCTTATGTATTACAAGCGCTTAACGATATAGATGGTTTAAAGTGCATCCCAGCAGAAGGAGCATTCTATGCATTTTCAGATGCTAATGATGCAATAAAAAATCTCTATGAGTCTCATAAGATTAGCGAGAAAAATGATTTAGCTTTTGCAGAGTTCCTACTTGAAAGCCAAGGAGTCGCCGTTGTTCCTGGATCAGCATTTGGACTTGAGGGCTACTTCAGGATATCTTTTGCAACCTCTATGGACAATTTAGTTGAGGCGATAAAGAGAATTAAAATAGCGATTGAAAGTTAAAAAAAAGGTTAGATTGGTTGACCAGAATGTAATTTCTGCTTATCATCTCCCCTACGATTTATTCCCCAATAGCTCAGTTGGTAGAGCAACGGACTGTTAATCCGTGTGTCCCTGGTTCGAGCCCAGGTTGGGGAGCCAAATTAAAAAACCCTTGCATGATATGCAGGGGTTTTTTGCTAATTATCCCAAGGATTAATTTGGTATAATTTCGTCCAATGAAAAATTCACCACTAAATCAGGATGTCACCTTAGTTGGCGGCGGCATTATGAGCCTTACTCTAGCCGTGCTAATCAAGGAGGTATATCCAAATTGTAAAATTACCGTTATTGAGAGGCTGAACCAGTGTGGGATGGAAAGCTCTCAAGCCCTCAATAATGCAGGCACAGGTCACGCTGGCAACTGTGAGCTTAATTACACGCCCATGAAAAATAACATAATTTCACTTGAGAGAGCTATTGAAGTTAATGAGATGTTTGAAACATCCTTACAGTTTTGGGCATACCTTGATAAAAAATACCCGCAATTTAAACCAAAAAAATTCCTTCGCAAAACCCCTCACATCAGTTTTGTTAAAGGAGAAACTGATGTTGCATTCTTAAGAAAAAGATACGAAGCTTTAAGTAGGGAGCCCTTATTTAATAAAATGGAGTTTACTTCGGACCAGGAAATAATTAAACAATGGGCCCCCCTTCTTATTAGTGAAAATATAAAAAATGAGGTTGTTGCTGCGACGAAAATTGAACACGGTACGGATGTGAATTTTGGTGAATTAACTAACCAACTATTAACTCTTTTAATTAAGAAACCTAACTTCAACGTAATTTTGAACAGTGACGTTATAGATATAAAGAAAACCAACAATAACGAATGGATAGTTTATTACTCTGATTTGATAAGTAAGAAAAATATTACGCTTAAAACGTCTAATGTATTTATTGGTGCAGGCGGAAAAGCGATAAGCCTTTTACAAAAAATGAAGGTAAAAGAAGCATACGGCTACGCGGGATTTCCTGTCAGTGGGAAATGGTTAGTCTGTAGTAATCCCTTAGTAGTAAACAAGCATAATGCAAAGGTGTATGGCCAAGCACTTCCTAAATCTCCCCCCATGTCTATTCCTCATCTAGATCTTAGGGTTATAGGAGGGAAAAAGACATTGATGTTTGGTCCCTTTGCAGGGTTTACTTTGAAATTTCTGAAACACGGATCTTTTTTTGATTTACCAAAAACAATCAAAATTAACAACATCAGAACAATGGTTGGCGTATTTTTTAAAAATCTCAACTTGCTCCTTTACTTGATAAAACAATCATTACATTCACACAAAAAAAGGATGCAGGAACTCAGAAATTTTTATCCGGAAGCATTGGATAGTGATTGGAGCTTGTTGGATGCGGGGCAAAGAGTTCAAATAATAAAAAATTGTCCAATGGAAGGAAGTAAGCTTGAGTTTGGTACTGAAATAATTTTTACTAAAAATAAAAAACTTTCGGCATTAATAGGCGCCTCTCCTGGAGCATCAGTTTCCGCTCACTCAATGCTTAATGTTCTTACAACTATGTTCAATATCGACAGCCATAAAACTATAAAAAAAATGGTTCCTGGATATGGTGTTGCGCTTAATAAAAACCCTAAAAAACTAGATCAAATAAGGGATAAGATTTACTCCCAACTTGGCTTAGGTTAGGCCTCTTTGACGCCTAATTTCAGATAGGCATATCCCACTTGCAACGCTCACATTTAAGCTTTCCACCTGGCCTAGCATAGGGATAGCGACAAGAGAATCACAAAGCTCACGTGTCAGCCTTCTCATGCCCTTCCCTTCAGACCCAAGAACCATAGCAATAGGTCCCGTTAAGTTCTCACGGTAAAGGCTTTGGGCTGATTCTCCATCTGTCCCAATAATAAATAAGCCTTGATCTTTTAAGTACCTAATTGTCCTCCCAATATTGGTCACCGCAAGAAAAGGTACTGACTCTGTACCTCCGCACGCCACCTTTCGCACTGTTGCATTAACCCCTACTGCACTATCTTTTGGACATATAATGGCATGAACACCCATTGCGTCAGCAACCCTAAAACAGGCTCCTAGATTATGAGGGTCTTCAACCCCATCAAGAATTAATAATAATGGTGGTTCCGTTTTTATCTCTTCTAATACGTCTTCGATCGTTACATATTTTTGTTTTGATTCATAAATATTGGCGATAACTCCTTGATGCTTGGAACTAGGAATCATACCGTCAAGACGATCTTTTGAGCTTAAATGAAAAGAAATGTCATTTTCCTTTATAAGCTTCAATAGATCTCCCATGCGCGCATCATTCCTTGACTCATCAAGATAAACATCCTTAACTGAGCTTGCGTCCAGTCTTATGCGACTGGTAATGGAGTGGAAGCCATAAATAATTTTTTTATCACTCATTTTCTCTTTCTTGTCTTTCTTTTTCGGTCAGAATGATTTTTAGTTTTGGTAGCTTTTTTCGCTAACATGACTTTTCCTACGGCCTCAACTAATGAAAGGTCAATCTTGGATGTTTCCATATCAACACGAACTACTTTAACCTTTAGTCTATCTCCCAGCCTGAATGACAACTGCGTTCTTTCGCCAATCATGGCATGCTTACTTTTGTCAAAAGTGAAATAATCATTACCAAGCTCTGTTACATGCAAAAGTCCTTCGATAAAAATTCCATCTAGCTCAACAAATAGGCCAAATCCAGTTACACCAGCAACAGTAGCGTCATAGGTCTCACCAATTTTATCTTGCATAAAGTAACATTTAAGCCATGACTCAACATCTCGTGTTGCCTCATCAGCCCGCCTTTCTGTTCCAGAACAATGTTCTCCAAGCTGAGCTATATCCTTTATATTTAATTTTTTTTGTTCAACTTTAGCCCTAATTGCTCTATGCACAATTAAGTCAGGGTATCTTCGAATAGGTGAGGTGAAGTGAGTATATGACTCATAAGCAAGACCAAAATGACCTTTATTTTGGTTGCTATACACCGCTTGTTGCATGGATCTTAAAAGAACGGTTTGAAGTAAGTGTGCATCCGGTCTATTGGCAACCTGATCGATCAATTGACCGTAATGCTTAACTGTTGGCTTGTTACCTCCATCTAGAAATAAACCAAACTCAACAAGAAAGCCCCTTAAATTTTCTAGCTTTTCCTCTGTTGGCGTTTCATGATTTCTAAATAAAGCATCCACATCCTTATCCAGTAAGAATTCAGCAGAACAAACATTTGCAGTCAGCATACATTCTTCAATTATTCGATGCGCTTCATTTCGATATATAGGTTTAATATGGTCAATCTTTCCATTATCTGTAAATACGATCGAGGTTTCTGTGGAGTCAAACTCTAAAGCACCGCGTTTTTGACGTTGATTAAACAGTAATTTAAACACGCTTTGTAGCTGCTTTAAATCATCATGGACATGGCTAAATTGTGATGTAAGTGCCTCATTGTTTTTATTTAGTATTTCATCAACTATTGTATATGTGAGCCTTGCTTTGGAATTCATTACCGAGGGGTAAAATTCATATGATGTGACGAGGCCAGCTGCATCAATCCGCATGTCACAGACCATACATAAGCGGTCAACATTTGGGTTAAGAGAGCACAATCCATTTGAAAGAGATTCCGGGAGCATAGGTATAACTCGGCGCGGGAAGTAAACAGAATTACCTCTTTCTAATGCCTCCTTATCTAAGTCAGACCCTATTTTTACATACGAACTAACGTCAGCTATTGCAACGACGAGCCTCCATTCATTGCCAATTGGCTCGGCATAAACTGCATCGTCGAAATCTCTCGCAGTCTCGCCATCAATTGTGACTAAAGGTAATTCTCGTAAATCAACCCTGCCTTTAATCGCTTCCTGATCTATCTTATCGCCATACTGATTAGCTTGACTTAATGCTTCACTGGAAAATTGATAAGGAAGATGGTGTTTTCTTAATGCAATTTCAATTTCAATTCCACTGTCAGTATAGCTTCCTAGTACCTTAATTATTTTGCCTATAGGCTTTTCTCTTAAGCTGGGTTGGGTTGTAATTTCAACCTCCACAACCTGCCCTGCCTCTGCCTGCATGTCCTGATTATAAGGAATTAATATGTCCTGATTGATTCTTTTGTCTTCAGCTGCAACAATCGTCACTCCATTATTCTGAACGACTCTCCCAACAATCACTTTATTAGCTCTATCCAGAATTTCAACAATAGCTCCCTCAAGCCTTCCTTTCCTATCTTGGCCTGTAATCTGAATCATCACTCGGTCACCATTAAATACTTTAGACATCTCTCTGGGGGAAAGAAAAACATCCTTATCTTCCTTATTGTCAGAGATTAAAAAACCAAAGCCATCGGGATGCCCCATTACTCTTCCAGCGATCAAGCTAAGCTTGGTAGAAATGCATAAAATGTCTTTACGGTTGATGAGGATTTGTCCTTCTCGAGCCATAGCTCTAAGGCGTTTTTCGAAAAATATTAACTCAGATTCTTTTATATCCAACGCAATTGCTAAATCATTTTTTTTGACTGGAATACCGATTTCAGTCATTACCTCTAAAATTAACTCTCTGCTTGGAATGGGATTTTCGTATAACGATAACTCACGTTCTTTTTGTGGGTCTTTATCTCTTGCGTTACGTTTATTTGTTTTATTTGTCATTAAGTATAGGTTTTATTTGTTATTGTAGGCATGCAAGTCTGCCATATTACGCCCTATCCCATTAAAATCCAAACCAAAACCGTACACGAAGACATCGGGTACATTAAGCCCAATATAGTCAGCCTGAATTGACTTATTTTTATCGATAGCTTTATCAAAAAGGACTGCCGTGGCAACAGCAGCTGCACCTTTCTTTAAAAGCCTATGCTTAATAAATTTGAGCGTATCTCCTTGGTCTAAAATGTCATCCAATACTAAAATAGATTGGTTTGCAATTATTTCATCCGAAGGCTCATAGATTAACTTGATATTGTCAGTACCAATATTTTCTGCATACCTGCTGGCGTGAAAATAATTAACAACAACTTCAAACGTTAACTTAGGCATTAAGTGTCCGGCAAAAGGAATTGCGCCAGAAAGAACTGGGAGCACAACAACGCGTTGGTTTCGGTAAGCCTTGTTAAGAGTGTGTGCCATTTCATCTATAGAGACTGCTATCTCTTTATTTGAAAAAATAACCTGGGAGTTCGATACAAGTTCATCTAGATTCACGGTGCGAATCTTTTCCTAAGGTATTCGCTGAGCTCGACCCCAAATGTCTCATTTTTTAAGGCTAACTCAATATTTGCTTTAATAAACCCTAATTTATCTCCGCAATCATAACGCACCCCCTCAAAGTGGTATGCGTACACTGGGAATTCCTCCAATAAAGCTTTTATTGCATCGGTTAGTTGAATTTCATTCCCCACCCCAGGGTTTGTTTTTTCTAAAAACGATAAAATTTTATTCGAAAAAATATACCTTCCCACCACCCCAAACTCAGAAGGCGCATCATCAGGAAGTGGCTTTTCAACAATGCCAGATAATTTTTGCATATTTGGCTTAGTATCATTAGTGGCTATCATTCCATACTGAGAGGCATCTTGTTTTTTAACCTTTTGAACCGAAATCAGTGAAGACTGGGGGTCAGCGTAATTTTCAACCATTTGCTTTAAAACCCCTTTTGGCGCATCAATTAGGTCATCAGCAAGTACAACCGCAAATGGCTCGTCACCTAATACTGGTTTTGCTTGCAAAATTGCGTGGCCCAAGCCTAGAGGTTCGCCTTGCCTTAAATAAATACAAGACGCATGCGAAGGGATGATGTTGTTCATTTGCCGGAAAAGTTGTTTTTTATCTTCTGTAAGATTGGATGAAATTTCCAGTGAATGATTAAAATGATCGATTATTGCGCGTTTAGTTTTACCGATAATAAAGATTAAGTCGGTAAACCCTGCATCCAAAGCCTCCTCTACGGCATACTGAATAAGCGGTTTATCAACAACGGGAAGCATTTCCTTAGGAGTCGCTTTGGTCGCTGGAAGAAAGCGAGAGCCGTGCCCGGCAACCGGAAAAACAACTTTTTTTATTTTCATACTAAAAATCTTTGCCTAAAAAATTAATATAATTAAAATAATATCACTACAGTAATGGATTAAAACTTGCGCACTTAGTCTTCCTTCTCCCATGACATTCTTTGCTTTATGTCCAACTTTTTATCCTCAACCCAATAAGCACCCTTATTTGTTACTTCCTTCTTCCAAAAAGGTGCCTCAGTTTTTAAAAAATCAATAATAAACCTACATGCATCAAATGCATTGTTTCTATGTGGGCTGGCGACAACCACGGCGACAATAGGATCGTTTAATTTTAAGATCCCAACTCGGTGCACTATTCTCACAGCAGATAAATCCCACTTAGAGAAAGATTTTTTTTCAATGGTTTGTAAAACTTTTTCTGTCATCCCAGGATAATGTTCAAGGCGCATCTCTAAAAGAATTTTATTTTCACTCACATCAAAATCACGCACATAACCTATAAAACTAACTATCGCGCCAATATGACTGCCTAACGCTTTTACTTCCGAGGTAATTTCTTCGATAAAAAAGACTTCTTTTTGGACTTCTACCATTTACCCTCCTGTAATTGGAGGCAAAAAAGCTATTTCATCGCCATCATTAATCACTGAGTCCCAATCAACAACAGAATGATTGATGGCTACGCGTATAGTATTTTTTTTTGCCAGTAACTCAAGCCAAGGCCCCTTCTCATTATTGGCATAAAAATCTAGCAGATCTTGTGCAGTTTTGATATTTTCTGGTTTAGCAATCTCAATAGAATCCTTTTCAAATAATTCTCTTAAGCTGGCAAAGAAAAGAACATTAATCTTCATTGGAATCTTCCTGACGAATTTTGTCCTCAAATTCTAGCAGTGCATTCGGATCATCTTTTAGTTCAACTCTCTCTATCTGTGAAAAACGTCGTGATATTTTTTGACTAGATATATGAACATCCTGTGCATTTTCATGAGCAAGCCTAATGTTGTCTGCAAGTTTTTTCATACGGCCATCAAAGCGATCAAAATCTTTACCGAGCTTTCCTAGCTCTGATTTTATAATATGCACCTGCTTCCTGGTTTCAACATCCTTTAAAACTGCTCTAGCTGTATTCAATACTGCCATTAATGTCGTAGGTGAAACCAACCAAACTTTCCTGGCCATAGATTCCTGTATTAGCTCTGGATGGTATGCATGAATTTCAGCGAATACCGCCTCTGCCGGAATAAACATTACTGCGCCATCTGAAGTCTCATCGGGAATAATATACTTCTTCGCTATATCAGAAATATGTTTCTTTACGTCTAATTTAAATTGTTTTTTCGCTTTAGCTTTATCTATTTCAGACGAATTAATTTCAAACATTTTTTGATAATTTTCCATAGGAAACTTAGAGTCGACAGCAACCGTTCCAGTTGGGTCAGGAAGGAAAAGTACGCAATCAGCTCTCGATCCGTTTAAAAAGGTATGTTGAAGGGCATAGCTGTCAGGAGGCAGTATGTTTTTTATTAATCCTTCTAGTTGTAATTCACCAAAAGCACCACGAGATCTCTTATCACCTAATAATTCTTGGAGACTTACCATGTTGGTAGTCAGCCCATCAATTTTTTTCTGAGCCTCATCTATCGTGGCCAATCTTTCCATAACGCTTACAAAGGTGGCATTCGTTTTTTTAAATCCCTCCTCTAAGCGCTCATGAACCTTTCCAGTAATTTCTTGCAAACGATCATCGACTGATTTCGTTAGATTTTCGACAGAATGAATTAATTGTAAAGAGGTATTTTTCAGTGAATTCTGCAGGCTATCCTGTTGTGACTTTCCCTGCTCAGAAAGTGTTGTATGCAACTTCTCAATTACGTCTTCTCGAATTTTAGCTAGGGACTCCTGCTGGGATAGTTGTAACTTTTGTAATGATTCTCTGGTAGCGGTTAATTCATCGCCTACTGTTTTATTAAACCGATCCGATAACTTATTTAACGCATCATTAATATCAACAAGCATTTGGCGATGCTTTTCTTCAAGAAGATTTATGGTATTACCCTCTTTGCCTCCACTAAATAACTTCCATAGAATCAGTACGGAGATAACAACAATTAAACTTAATAAAAGTTCAACTAACATTACTTATTTTGCCGCCTCTAGTGCCTGTGATATATCAGCAATAATGTCATCGATATGCTCTATTCCGACTGATATCCTCACCATTTCCTCACTAACCCCAGCTGCTTTAAGCTCTTCTGTGCTTAGTTGCCTGTGAGTTGTTGAGGCTGGATGGCAAGCTAATGACTTTGCGTCACCGATATTTACTAAGCGAAGGATCATCTGCAATGCATCAATAAACTTTGCGCCCATCTCTGCTCCACCTTGCATACCGAAGCTGATGATGCCTGAGGCAAGACCACCTGTAGTCTTTTGGCAATTGTCAAAATACTTGCTATCTTTTAATCCCGCGTAATTAACCCATACAACCTGCTTATGACCTTGTAAATATTGAGCAACAGCTTCTGCGTTGGAACAATGCCTTTCCATCCGCAAACCTAAAGTTTCCAATCCCTGCATAATAAGAAATGCGCTATGAGGAGATAAGGCGGCCCCTGTATTTCTTAGCGGAACCACTCTACACCTTCCAATAAAAGCTGCTGGGCCCAAAGCTTCCGTATAGATAACTCCATGGTAAGAAGGGTCAGGTTCGTTCAGCATAGGAAACTTTTCTTTATCTTTAGCCCAATCAAATTTTCCTGAATCAACAATAATTCCACCAATAGTAGTTCCGTGGCCGCCAATATACTTTGTTAGGGAATGGATAACGATATCTGCTCCAAAATCAAACGGTTTGCATAGATAAGGTGTGGCTACGGTGTTGTCGACAATCAACGGTACTCCGTGCTTATGAGCAATCTTAGCTAAGGCTTCAAGATCAACAACATTTCCCAGCGGATTACCAATAGTCTCGCAAAATAACGCCTTGGTATGCTGATCAAATGCATCATTAATTTCATCAAAATTTCCCGCATCCACCATTTTGACATTAATGCCTTGTTGCGGAAAAGTGTGTGCAAATAAATTGTATGTGCCGCCATATAATTGGCTGACACTCACTATATTATCTCCGGAACGAGTAATGCACTGGATTGCATAGGTGATAGCTGCCATTCCTGAAGCAACTGATAATGAAGCTATGCCCCCTTCCATTTCAGCAACCCTTTGCTCAAGGACAGCATTAGTTGGATTCATGATCCTCGAATAAATATTACCTTCAACCTTTAAGTCGAAAAGATCTGCCCCGTGTTGAGTATTATCAAAAGTGAATGATGATGTTTGGTATATGGGAGTTGTTGCTGCCTTCGTTGTCTTTTCTGACTCGTACCCATGATGTAAGGCAATTGATTCTAGCTTCATTTTTTAGCTCCTTAAGTTACGAATATATACGGATTGGTTTTTATAGATTTTACCAGAATAATCTGGTCACGAAGTTTGTTCTATTGGTTCCATGCTAATTGATGGGTAATGCATAATAATTTCGCCAGCCCCTTCTTTGGTAAGTTTGATTCGTAGCGCTATATTTTCTCCAAAATTCTTATCGAGAATAGTGCCATTATTCTTAAGTATTACATTGGTAATTATTTCTAACATATTGTATTTAAATGTTAAATTGTAATAATATAAAGATATAAGTGGGGATATTTTTGTTTTTGATAAAGCCATCATTCCGGCTTTACTATAGGCGCGTGCTAAGCCCCCTGTTCCTAGGTTGACTCCTCCATAAAATCGCACTACCGCTAGTCCACTATTGGCAATACGCTTCATTTCTAAGATATTTAGCAAGGGCTTTCCCGCCGTACCAGAAGGCTCGCCGGCATCATTGAAATAAGAATCAATGCCTGACTGAGCCTTAATTTGGTACGCAAATGCAATGTGATTGCACCCTGAATTGTTTTTATGGATATTATGAACTTTGGTTAAAAACTCACTCCTAGATTGAGCAACTATAGCGTACCCAATGAATTTGGATTTATTGACAACAAGCTCTTCTGACTGGGAGGGGTGATCAATAACATCCAATTATCAACTAAGCCCCTCTATTCGGCCGTCTTTATCGACTGACATATACTCACTTGCTGGCTTCATAGGTAACCCTGGCATAGTCATAACGGACCCACATATAATTACTAAAAATTCAGCTCCTCTTGCTAGCTTGATTTCTTTTACTATTAACGAATGATCGGAGGCAGCTCCTTTTAATGCTGGGTCACTTGAAAATGAATACGGCGTTTTTGCTATACAGACTGGAAATTTACGGTATTTTTCAGCCAAATCCTGAAGTTGCTCATGAGCTAAATCTTCATAGACAACCTCTTTGGCATGGTAAATGTTTTTGGCGATTACGTTAATTTTTTCTTGGATACTGTCATCATCTTTATACATAAATTTAATGGGTGAGTTTTTCTTGCCTTCTGTTAATAATAATACCTTCGTTGCAAGCTCAACTGCCCCCTTCGGCCCCTCACCCCAATGGCGGCATACAACTGCATCAAAACCTAGATTGTTTACCGCCTTTTGAACAAATGTTGTCTCCTCATCAGTATCTGATGCAAAGTGATTTATCGCTACTAAGACATTCTTACCGTAATGCTCGTTAGAATTTTTAATATGTCTTTGGAGGTTAGTAAAGCCTTCTTCTAAGGCACCCATGTTTAGCTCATTCAGATTCTTTACCTCAACACCACCATGGTATTTAAGAGCTCTTATGGTAGCCACAATAACAATAAGATCTGGATTTAGGCCAGTCTTCCTACATTTAATATCAATAAATTTTTCTGCACCTAAATCAGCTCCAAAACCAGCCTCAGTAACAACATAATCTCCTAGCTGCATAGCAAGGTTTGTGGCGGCAAAAGAGTTGCAGCCATGGGCAATATTGGCAAAAGGACCGCCATGAATAAAGGTCGGCGTATGAGCAATGCTTTGAGTAAGGTTGGGCATAAAAGCATCTTTAAGCAGTACCACCATAGGACCTTGGGCCTTAAGATCCTTAGCTAGTATTGGCTCCTTCGTTGAATCTTTATTTTTTGCAACCTCTATCTCACCTAATCTTTTTTCCAGATCAGGTAATGAGGTAGCTAAGCAAAAAATGGCCATCACTTCACTAGCTACCGAAATATCAAATCCAGTTTGATACTCATATCTTGTGTTTTGAACTGAAATTTTTCTTATTGAACGATCATTCATATCCATACAACGCTTGAATGAGATACGGTTTACATCAATATCCAGAGCATTACCATGGTAAACATGGTTGTCAATTAGAGCAGACAATAGATTGTTTGCGGAGGTAATAGCATGGAAGTCACCCGTAAAATGTAAATTTATGTTCTCCATAGGAAGGACCTGCGAATACCCTCCGCCTGTAGCACCACCTTTCATTCCAAAAACTGGTCCTAATGAAGGCTCTCGAACACAAATCACGGCTTTTTTGCCTAGGCTATTTAATGCGTCGGCAAGACCTATTGTTGTAGTGGTTTTTCCTTCACCGGCAGGGGTTGGGCTCATTGCAGTTATTAAAATAAGCTTTGCTTGCTGGTTCGGCTTTTTTATTTTGCTTGCATCTATTTTTGCTATGTAGGGTCCGTAATTAATTAGCGCATCTTTTGAAACACCTACCGATGCCGCGATTTCTTCAATGGGCTTTAATTCCGATTCTTGTGCAATATTTAAATCTGATTTCATAAGGTAAAATCCAGTATATATAAAAAATACTTTAACAGAATTTTACCTTTTTTGAAGAATAATTTTTAACTCACGGTCAGTCATATGTGGTATGAACATTCTTATAAAATCACATGTAAAAGTCCTAACAAAAGCGTCATGTCTTATGCCTATAAAAGTAGTGCTTACGGGAAATAAATGACTAACATCTTTAGCAATCAAATTACTGTCTTTCTCTTTATCAAAAGCCATCTCTGCAATTAGACCTATGCCTAAATTAAGATTTACGTACGTCTTTATAACATCAGCATCAATAGCCGTCAGCATGATATTTGGTTCGACATTAGCCTCCTTGAAAACTTTCGAGACTATCGTACTTCCTGTGAATGCATAATCATATGTAATCAGCGGGTAAGAAGCTAGATGTTCCAATGTAATAGATTCCTGTTGCTCCAAGGGGTGTCCTTTTGGCATAACTAAAGATCGATTCCAAGAATAACAAGGTATACAAAAAATTTTATCGTTCGCGCCTATGGCCTCTGTAGCAATGCCAACATCTGCTTCACCTTTAAGGATCTGTTCAGTCACCTGACTTGGGTTTCCTTGATGAATATTTAAATTTACTTTAGGATATTTTTTAACAAAGGTTTCGACCACCTTGGGAAGTTTGTAACGAGCTTGGGTGTGCGTTGTTGCAATCGTAAAGGTCCCCTCATTATTATTTTCATATTCAGCTGAAATATTTTTAATATTTCTACTTTCTCTGATAATTTCTGAAATCGACTCAAAAATTTTAGCGCCTGGATCGGTTAATCCAACTAGCCTTTTCCCATGTCTTTGAAAAATTTGTACCCCTATCTCCTCCTCTAGCAGCTGTATCTGCTTGCTTACCCCAGGCTGGGATGTATACATGGTTTTAGCGGCTGCCGAGATATTGCAGCTGTTTAAAACCACTTCGTATATACAGCGTAATTGTTGTAGTTTCATATATATTAAAAAGTTATGTTAATAGAAGTTATTATTATTAAAATACTATATGAAAATCTGCTATATTTCACCTTAATTTATTAAATTTAACTGGTTACGCATGGGCATTGAGTATACATTATCTGGATTTGTTGTAGGCTTGTTAGTTGGTTTGACTGGGGTTGGTGGTGGTTCACTCATGACGCCTTTACTGGTAATTCTATTTAAAATTAATCCTGCTGTAGCGATTGGTACAGACCTGCTCTACGCAGCAATAACAAAATCATTTGGAGTGATCAGCCACAATAAATTTGGCCATATCGATTGGCGCATTGTTGGGCGCTTGCTAATTGGTAGCATTCCGGCATCCATATTAATGAATTTGTATATTCAGGATATAGATCTTAGCTCAGAAACCACTATAAGCTTTATTGAGATGTCTCTAGGTCTCGCACTCATTTTTACTTCATTGGCCGTTTTATCTCAGCCCTTAATTATCAAAAAAACAAAAAATAAAGCATGGAAGCCATTCAAACATACCAACGCATTCACTATCCTGTTAGGATTTATACTTGGAGGCATGGTTACACTAACCTCGGTAGGGGCAGGCGCTTTGGGTGTAACTGCTTTACTTATCATCTATCCAAGAATGCAAATTAAAAATATAATTGGGACAGATATCGCACATGCTGTTCCATTGACTCTTTTTGCTGGGCTTGGTCACTACCATTTAGGTAATGTGGATATGGTGTTGCTTGGCTCCCTTCTGCTTGGATCAATACCGGGGATTTGGATTGGAAGCTATTTAAGCTACAAGATAAATGAAAATAAACTACGATATATCTTAGTCCTGGTTCTTCTGGGTGTCGGGACTGAACTACTAATAAACTAATAAGGTAAGTTATGTATAAATATGACGCAGTAGACCAGAAGCTTGTAGACGAAAGAGTTAGTCAGTATGAGGGTCAATTAACCCGATACCTTAAAAAAGAACTTTCGGACGAAGAGTTTAGGCCTCTGAGGTTACAGAATGGCCTCTACATACAGAGGCATGCGCCTATGTTACGAGTTGCAATCCCTTACGGTCTATTATCCTCTACGCAGCTTAGAAAGCTGTCAGACATAGCTGATAAGTATGATCGTGGTTATGGTCACTTCAGTACGCGTCAGAATATTCAATTTAATTGGCCTAAGCTCGAGGATACGCCAAAAATATTAAAAGAATTAGCTAGCGTCGAGATGCATGCTATCCAAACATCAGGAAATTGCATACGAAATATCACAACCGATCAATTCTCTGGCGTTACTCCAGACGAAATAGTTGACCCAAGGTATGTGGCAGAGATTATTAGGCAATGGAGCACATTCCATCCTGAGTTTGCCTTGCTACCAAGAAAATTTAAAATAGCAGTAACCGGTTCCAACAAAGATCGTGCCATTGTTCAGGCGCATGATATTGGTCTAGAATTTTTTATCAACAAGCAAAACAAAATGGCAATCAAAGTCTGGGTTGGTGGCGGGCTTGGTCGCACCCCAATTCTTGGTTCTGTAATCAATGAGGAATTGCCGTGGGAACATATTCTTACCTACTCTGAAGCGATTCTTCGTGTCTACAATCTCTATGGTAGAAGAGATAACATATACAAAGCTAGAATTAAAATCCTTGTTAAAGCGCTAAGTATTGATCATTTTAGAGAGCTGGTAGAGCAAGAATGGAAGTTTATTAAGGATGGGCCAAATACGATTGATGAGTCTGAACTAAAAAGAGTAGCGTCATTCTTTACAGATCCACCGTATAAAGAAAGCTCTGAGCATAACCTTAATGATTATGTCGATAATAAAGCTTTTAAACAATGGCTGGACCGATGTACGCATCCACATAAAAATAAAGCTTATCGGTCGGTAACCTTGTCATTAAAAGCGAACCATCAAGCACCAGGTGACGCAACTTCTGAACAGATGAGGCTGGTTGCAGATCTTGCAGATCAATATAGCTTTAGTGAGATACGTGTATCTCATGAACAAAATCTCATTCTAGCTGATGTGCAAGAAGATGATTTGTTTGGTCTTTGGGAACAAGCTAAGTCTAAAAACTTAGCCACGCCAAATATAGGACTTCTAACTGATATTATCTGTTGCCCCGGCGGAGATTTTTGTTCACTAGCCAATGCAAAAAGTATTCCTATAGCCGAATCCATTCAAGAAGTATTTGACGATATGGACTATTTACATGATATCGGTGAGATTGATTTAAATATATCGGGCTGTATGAATGCATGCGGACATCACCATGTAGGGCATATTGGTATTTTAGGTGTCGATAAAGACGGGAGTGAATGGTACCAAGTAACGTTAGGTGGTAACCAAGGAAACTTTGCAAGCATTGGAAAGGTTATTGGGCCTTCTTTTTCTGCTGAAGAAATGCCTACAGTGATCACTAAAATTATTGAGACCTACACCACCGAAAGGCATGCTGACGAAAGCTTTATTGATTGTGTTATTAGGATTGGGCTTGACCCCTTCAAAGTTAATGTTTATGGGGTTAAAGAGGGTGGGTCATGAGTTCTCAGCTAATTTTAGATAATGCGATCGTAAGAGACGAATGGACCACTGTGGAACCACCAACAATAACAACAGAAGTAAGAAAGCAAGCTGGCAGGGTTGTTATGTTTAAACTGACTGGGGAGGACTCCCTTTCTGAGGACCAGATTATGGCAACTGCACTCCCTCAGAACGGAAAAATTTTGCTTCCTGCCAAGGTCTACTTACAACACAAAGACGTATTGAAAGAACGATTGGAAAACAAGGAAATTGGCATTTGGATTGATACGCATGAAGAAATTGGCTCTTTTATAAGCGAAATAAATGATATCAATCAGTTTCCTCTGATTGGTGTTCGGGTTGGTAAATTTGCAGATGGAAGAATTTTTTCTATTGGGACACAGCTACGGATTAAATTTCAATACAAAAATGACCTAAGGGCATTTGGTGATGTTCTAAGAGACCAATTATTCTTTTTAAAAAGAACCGGATTTAATAGCTACCTAATTAGAAAAGACAGAGATCCAAATGATGCACTCTTAGCATTGAAAGATTTTAGTAGCCCCTATCAAGGCGCTGCTGATGAACCATACCCTGCATGGAAGAAGTTTGATAGAAGTCAACGGGAAAGAGATTAAATTAATGAATGATATACAAAAATATAACGAGCAATTAACAAACAAATCTCCAGAAGACATTATGGTATGGGCCTTTGCGAAAAGTACTAACCCAATGCTTACCACTAATTTCAGGCCTTATGAGGTTGCTATCCTCCATTTATGCACAAGCCTGCGCCCTGAGCTAAAAATTGTGTGGTGTGACTCTGGATACAACACCAAGGCAATATATGTATATGCAGAGAAGATTATCTCTCAATTAAATTTAAATATTCAGCTATACACTCCTAAACAAACTACTGCTCATAGAGAGGTGTGTATGGGGTCCGTTCCTGAAATTGATGATCCAAGACATACCGAATTTACTGAGCAAGTTAAATTAGAACCATTTAGGCGAGCAATGGAAGAAATTAAGCCTGATTTATGGATAACAAATTTGAGAAAAGGACAAACAGCTTTTAGGGATAGGATAGATGTCATATCGCAGACAGAGAACAGTCTTCTAAAGATCAGCCCTTTTTATCATTGGTCAGACAGTGAGCTTGATTCCTATATGGTAGATCATGACTTAGTGAATGAATATGATTATTTTGATCCAACAAAAGTAGATGAAAAGCGTGAGTGCGGGCTGCATAACAGAGAGGGTAAATAATGAAAGAGAAAATAAGTCATCTGGACTGGTTAGAATCAGAGGCAATACATATCATGAGGGAAGTGGCGGGCCAATGTGCTAACCCTGTACTGCTTTTTTCTGGAGGAAAAGACTCCTTGTGCTTACTAAGAATTGCTGAAAAAGCATTTAGGCCTGGTCGCTTCCCCTTTCCTCTTATGCATATTGATACCGGACACAATTATCCTGAAGTGATTAATTTTAGAGATAAAAAAGCGAATGAATTGGGAGAGAGGCTCATTGTGGCATCACTCGAAGATTCCATGCAAAAAGGTACTATCGTGTTAAAACAAAAGGATGAGCCTAGAAATAAATACCAATCCATAACATTGCTTGAAGCAATAGAAGAACATGAGTTTGATTGTTGTATTGGCGGCGCAAGGCGCGACGAAGAAAAAGCCAGAGCAAAAGAACGAATAATGAGTTTTAGGGATGAGTTTGGTCAATGGGACCCAAAGAATCAGCGACCAGAATTATGGAACCTTTATAATGCAAAAGTCCATAAAGGAGAAAACATCAGAGCATTTCCAATTTCAAATTGGACAGAAATGGATGTATGGCAATACATTGAAAGAGAAAAGCTAGATCTTCCGAGCATTTACTTCGCTCATAAAAGAGACATAGTAAGAAGAAGCGGTGCAATCGTTCCTATAACAAATGTCACGCCAGGAAAACCTGATGAAAAAGTTGAAAATTTGACGGTGCGATTCAGAACGGTTGGCGATATTACCTGCACTGCACCAGTAGCAAGCGAGGCTGATACGGTAGAAAAAATTATCATGGAAACGGCATCCACAGTCATTACTGAGCGTGGGGAAACTCGCTTAGATGATCAGGTTTCTGAGGCATCCATGGAACAACGAAAAAAAGAAGGTTACTTTTAATGAACGATACAAATAAAAATAATACCGTACTCAGATTTCTAACCTGTGGCAGTGTAGATGATGGAAAAAGTACGCTTATTGGAAGACTGCTATTTGATACTAAAACTATACTAACCGATACGCTTAGTCAGATAGAAAAATCATCGAAAAAAAGGGGAATGTCTGCTATTGATTTATCTTTGATTACAGACGGGCTTCAAGCAGAAAGAGAGCAAGGCATCACCATTGATGTTGCTTATCGATACTTTAGCACTGGTACAAGAAAATATATTATAGCTGACGCACCTGGACATGAACAATACACAAGAAACATGGTTACAGCTGCATCAACTTCTCAGCTTGCCATCATTCTTATTGATGCTAGGAAAGGCATACTAACCCAAACAAAAAGGCATTCATACCTTACTAAATTGGTTGGTATTAAACACATTGTTATTGCGGTTAATAAAATGGACTTAATCGACTACGATGAGAGTAAGTATCAATCCATATGTGATGATTACAAAATATTTGCTTCTGCAATTGGCTTAGATCAATCCGGCACTAATATTCAATTCATTCCTATGTCCGCCCTAAACGGAGACATGATTGTTGATAGAAGTAACTCCATCGATTGGTACAAAGGCCCTACTCTTCTAGAGGTTCTTGAGAGCCTTGATACGAGAGAAGACATCAAAGAATCAGCTCTTAGGCTACCAATTCAATATGTATGCAGACCAAGAGATTCAGATAATAAGGAATTGCATGACTTCAGAGCGTTTATGGGTCGCATCGAGTCTGGCTTGCTTCAGATTAACGATAAAATAAAAGTTCTACCATCAAACCAAGAATCAACAATAAAAGAAATTCGAATTGGCAATAAGATTCTGAAAAAAGGAATCTTTGAGGAATCAGTCACCGTCTCACTTCATGATGAAATAGATGTTTCCAGAGGAGATATGTTGGTTCATGCAAATGACAATCACACTGCTACAAAAGGGTTTACGGCTAAAGTATGCTGGCTATCTGAAACGAATTTATCACCGAATAGAACCTACCTTGTAATGCATACATCAAGGACATCGAAAGCAAAAATTGCCAGCATCAATAGTAAGGTAAATATTAATACCTTAGAATTAGAAGAAGCGATCGATCTAAAAACAAATGACATTGCTGATGTGACCTTTAAATTAGCTCAACCACTAATTGTAGACAAATATGCTGATAATAGAGGTACAGGTGCCTTTATCATTATTGATGAATCAACATTTCATACCGTTGGTGCTGGAATGATTGAATCGATAGATTAGTGGTAAAAAATAAATTAGAATAACGATAACTATATAAAGGACTAATTTATGACTTACGTAGTAACTGAAAGCTGCATCCAATGTAAATATACTGATTGCGTAGATGTGTGTCCTGTTGACTGTTTTGTTGAGGGACCCAATTTTTTAGCTATTGATCCAGAAGAATGCATAGACTGCACATTATGTGTTGCCGAATGTCCAGTTGAAGCTATATTCGCTGAAGATGACGTGCCTGAAGATCAACAAGAATTTATTGAAATTAATGCAAAATTGGCAAAAGTATGGCCCATTATTACCGCTAAAAAAGATGCACTTCCTGATGCTGATGACTTTGCAGGCCAGGCCAACAAAAAGGAGTTACTCATTGAGAATTAATCTGCTTTATTTAGTATTACTCCCAACTATGCTTACCATTTTAACAGGTTGCGGTGGAAGCTATTTTGTAAAAAAAGTTGATGGGTCTGATAGTGTTAAAGTTGCTGATAACATTAATAGTCTTCAGGAATGTTCTGACAAAGGCACTAATACAGTTAGGATTACTGGGTATGCTGAACGACTCCCAGAATACATTCACAAGGATTTAATACAGCTTAGTAAGAATGCGGCTGTACAGATGGATGCCAATACAATTGTTATGACCGATTTTATGGAGAAAGGAAGGGGGACACAGTCAGCAACTTTTGCTGCCTTCTTATGTAACTAACTACCGATGATGCCATAGGGTAGTTTTATGGATCGAAATCATACCTAGCGTTAAAAGTACAAAAAGTCCCAGAGATAAGCCAAAAGTTGAAAACCATAAAATAGGAACAAAAATTCCAGCAACTACAGATGAAAAAAGCATTTGAGAGAATGCCTGTCCAGAGGCTGCGGTTCCTCTTATTTTTGGAAACTCATCTAGGGCGGCTATGGAGATTACAGGCATAACTGCTGCCATTCCAATATTATATAAAGCAATGAATCCAATATTTATAATAGGATTATTTTGAAAAAATAAGCAAAATAATAAATTGGATATTACAATAAATGCCATCCAGTAATAGCCGCCTCGCAACAGCTTAGACGGGCTAATCCTTCCCGCTGATCTCTTTGCTATAAATGATCCAACCATCATTCCTGTTACTGTCGGTATGAATAAATACCCGAACTCTGAAAATGAGAATCCCAAATGATCCATAAGGAAAACTGGGCTAGCCAAGACATATATAAAAAATGCAGAAAAATTAGCAGAAACTGCAATAACCAAGAATAGGAATTCATTATTTCTCAATAATGACTTGTATCTATTAAGGACATGAGAAAAAGAAAATGGCAGTCGGTTAGCGAGTGGCATAGTTTCAGGAAGTATATAAGAGCTCATTACCATCATTAATCCAGCATACAAGGCTAGAAACAAAAATATAGAATGCCAATCAAAACCCAGTAACAAACCTCCAATCATTGGGGCTATTGCTGGCGCCACTCCAAAGATAATTTGTATAGTAGCCATTACCCTTTGAGCTTGTGCTCCCTCATACAGATCGCGTACCATGGCGCGAGCTACAACATTACCTGCTCCACCCCCGATTCCCTGTAATGCTCTAAAAAACCATAAGGATTCAACAGATGTTGATAATGCACAGCCAATAGAAGCGACAAAAAATAAAGCGAGCCCCCATTGAACGGTTTTTATTCGTCCAATTGAGTCTGATATGGCGCCGTGAAATAGCGTCATTAACGTATAAGGGACAAGATAGAAAGTGAGTGATTGCTGAATAAATTCAGGGGATGTTAAAAAATCTTCCGCAATAATATGAAATGCAGGAAGGTATGTATCAATAGCAAAGGGTGCAAGGCTTGCCAGCATTGCAAGAGTGATAACCCTGGAATTAAAGAAGAGATGCATTTGCTGAATACTGCATTAGTTAAGGTACGGAATGAAATTCTGACAAGCGATCTTTTTCTTCGCCCTCATTAATCCTTTTTGAATTTTTATCCGTTCTAAATATTATAGGCTTTGCCTGAAGTTCAGGGTTCTGTGCATCAAGTAAAGCTTTATCAATGACATGCCTATTGGGTGATAAAGTACATACAGGATCAGCAGTCTCTGCATCACCAGTCAGTAAAAATGCCTGACATCTACATCCTCCCAAGTCATTTTCCTTTTCAGGGCATGAGCGGCATGGCTCCTTCATCCACTCGTCGCCACGGAATTTATTGAATGCGGGGGAATCATACCAAGCACCTTTAATCGAATCATCTTTTACGTTCGGAAACTCTAAATTAGGAATTACTCTGGCAGAATGACAAGGAAGCACATCTCCATTGGCTGTTACAATCATAAATACTTCTCCCCAGCCATTCATGCATTTCTTTGGTCTTTCTGCATAATAATCCGGAACAACAAAAAATATTTTCATTTTATTGCCAACCTTGTCGCGATATTGGTTAGTTACCAATTCTGCATGGTCAACTTGTTCTTTTGTTGGCATTAACTGATTTCTATTAATAAGTGACCAGCCGTAATATTGTGTGTTTGCAAGCTCGACATAATCGGCTCCTAATGCTTCAGCCATTTCAAGTATTTCTTTAATATGACCAATATTATAGCGATGGATTACGACATTCAGCACCATTGGGTAGCCTCTATCCTTGATCATAGCTGCAACTTTTTTCTTTAGCTGAAATGTTTTCGTGTCAGTAATGAAGTTATTAATTTCTTCGGTGATATCATGCATTGAGAGTTGGATATGGTCTAAACCCCCCTTCTTAAAGGCATCAATTCTTTTGTCTGTTAAGCCTACCCCGGAAGTTATTAAATTGCTGTAGTAACCTAACTGATGGGCTTCCTCTACAATAATCTCAATATCATCTCTAAGAAGTGGTTCGCCTCCTGAAATACCAAGTTGAGCCGCGCCCAAATCTCTTGCTTGGTTTAATACACTCAGCCATGACTTAGTATCAAGCTCATTTTGTGTGTGCTTGTCATAATCTGTAGGGTTATAACAAAAAGCGCAATGTAAAGGGCAGCGATATGTAATCTCCGCTAGTAGCCATAGTGGTTGAGTAGTAGTAGTGGAGCTAGAAACGCCGTTATTTTGTTCAGCCATAATATTTTTGTTACCCTTTAGTTAATCTTTTGTATCCATGTTTTTTCTAAACCCAGCTCTATCATTCCGATGATATCTTTTTCAAGATTCGGAGCATCTGGAAACTTTTGCGTTAGTAATTTAATAATTATTGCCACAGGCGCAACACCATCTACTAAATTTAATACCTCTCCTGCGCTTCCATTAAGCTTAACCATACCCTCTGGGAATAAAATTACATAGCAATCTTGTGCTTTTTCCCACTGAAATCTATGGTGATCTGCAATCTTATATATATCTTCGTGTTCTATTGTCATTAGTTTATTGGTTGCCTTAAATAATCACGGTCTTCAACTTTAATATTTGATGATGCTAGCATAATAGAATCAGCAATAACCCACAAAACATTCAATTTGAATTGAAGTATTTCTAAAGCCTGCTCTTGCGTTTCTCGTGTTTTACTAAAATAGTCTAATGTAACGCCCAGACCATGCTCTACATCACGTCTAGCCTCGGTTAAACGTTTTTTAAAGTAACTAAGGCCATCCTCATCAATCCATGGGTACATGGATGGCCATGAGTTAATTCTTTGCTGATGGATATGTGGAGCAAACAGTTCAGTTAGAGACGAACAAACAGACTCCTGCCAAGTTTTTTGTTTGGCAAAATTAATGTACGCATCTACCGCAAATTTAACTCCAGGGCTAACATGCTTTAATGAGGTAACATCCTCTCGGGACAAACCCACAGCTCTCCCTAAATTAATCCATGCTTCAATACCACCTTCAGCGTCACCTTCACCATCATGATCCAATATTCTTACAATCCATTCTTTTCGTATTTCTTTGACTGGGCAATTTGACAAAATTGCGGCATCTTTTAAAGGAATGCTTATTTGATAGTAAAATCGGTTAAGTACCCAGCTTTGAAGTTGCTCTTTAGAAAGCTTTCCTTCATACATCATAACGTGAAAAGGGTGGTAAATATGGTACCCCTTCCCTTTTTGTCTCAGCCGTTCTTCAAACTCTTCTCTTGTCCAAGGTTTTGTCATTTCATTTCCTTAAAGAATTATGTCCATGCCATCATAGGACACCTCAATATTATGTGAATTCAGAATTTTTCTTTCTTCTGAGTCTTCTCGTAATATTGGGTTGGTATTATTGATATGAATTAAAATTTTTCGTGGTTTTTTTAGAGCACTTAATGTCTCCATAATCCCACCTTTACTTGACTGATCTAGATGCCCCATTTCGCTGGCTAATTTATCATTAATTCCATGTCGTGACATTTCATCGTTGGTCCAAACGGTACCATCTATTAATACGACATCAGCATTAGCCATATATTCTAAAACATGCTCTTCAATAACGCCTAGTCCTGGTGCGTAAAATAAATTCTTTCCTGCTTTAGTGTCCTCTATCTTATACCCAACATTATCTCCAGGAACAGTATTGTGCCTATGTGGTGAGTATGGAGGCGCTTCACTTTTAAGTGGTACAGCGGTAAATATTAGGTTATCCGCTTTAGGAATAGTGTAAGGCACTTGTTCGGTAGAAACTTCATGCCAATGCACTCCTCTAAAGTGCTCAAGAATATTAAAAATTGGATAGCCTGTAGTCATATCCTCATAAACAGCTTTTGTGCAGTAAATATCCCAGGGTTTATCGTGTTCTCTTAAGATCAACAAACCTGTTGCATGATCAATCTGCCCATCAGTGATAACAATAGACGTAATACCGGTGTCTCTAATCTTTCTGGCGGGCTGGAGCGGAGGAAATGATTCGATTTGAGCTCTTATGTCTGGAGAGGCATTAAATAAGATCCAGTCCTCACCATTCGAACTAACAGTGATGGATGATTGTGTTCTTGCTTTGAGGTTAGGGTTTTGTGCTCTTACCCCTGCACAATTCTGGCAGTTACAGTTCCACTGGGGGAATCCTCCACCAGCACCGGAACCTAATACTCTTATTTGCATACCATTCCAATCATAAATAATATTAATGCTGAATATTGAATTAGATTGAGTAAACCTGACAGGGGAAAATATCTAAAGCAAACTCATGAAATCCATGAGTTAGATCGAAATAGTTCTACCAAGAATTTTAGCTATAGCCGTTAGTTCGGTCATCAATGACTTTAATTCTTCCGGATTGATTGCTTGGTCTGCATCGCACCATGCGTCACATGGGTTTGGGTGCATCTCAACTAGCAATCCATCGGCACCAGCCGCAATTCCAGCTCTAGATAAAGCGGCTACCATCCAGGCTTTACCGCCAGAGTGCGAAGGGTCAATAATCACTGGTAAATGAGTCTCTTTTTTTAGTACCGGGATAGCTGTGACATCAAGAACATTTCGGTAGTAGGTTTCAAATGTCCGAATACCTCTTTCACAAAATATAATATTATGATTACCGCCAGCAGCGATATACTCAGCTGCCATTAACCATTCAGAAATTGTCGCCGACATTCCTCTCTTTAATATTACCGGGACCTTTAACTTTCCAACCTCCCTAAGCAACTCAAAATTTTGCATACTTCTAGTACCAATTTGAATTACATCGACTTTTTGCTCTAAAAATTTATCTAAATGACGAACATCTAGCAACTCAGTTACTATAGGAAGTCCTTCTTTATCCGCAGCTTTTCTGAACATATCAAGCCCATCAAAGCCTGTGCCTTGAAAACTGTAAGGACTTGTTCTTGGTTTAAATGCACCGCCCCGCATAAGTTTTACGCCAGCATTTTTAACCGCTTTAGCTGATTTTTCCATTTGATCTGGAGTTTCAACAGAGCATGGACCAGAGATGATTTGAATGTGATTGCCACCAATAGGATGTCCAGAAATATCGATGACAGTATCGTCTTCGTGCCATTCCCTTGAAACAATTTTATATGGCTTAACAATGCGTATTGCTTGCTCGACACCAGGTAACGATTCTAGAAGCTCTTGATCTAAAAGCCTTTCATCCCCAATAGCGCCAATAACGGTTTTCTCCGTTCCCTTAGATACGCTACCTTCTAAGCCCTTATCTTTAATTTTTTTAAGGACACCTTCTATCTGATCTTCGGTGGCCGCATTACTCATCACAATAATCATAACAATCCTATAACTTACAGTTTGATAAAAATTTTATAAATTGATCATTTTCTTCTTTCAAGCCAATACTTACACGCAAAAATTCGGGTAAATTATAATTAGCTATTGGTCTGAGAATGATTCCGTTTTTTAATAAATGCTGATAATACAGCATTGCATGATTCTCGTCTTGTAATTTAAAGCTAACGAAATTTCCAAAAGATGGAATGTATTCAATCCCCATACGATTAAATGCTGAGGTAATCTGTTTCATACCCTCATCATTTATTTTTCTACTAAGCAGAATAAAGTCATCGTCCTGGAGTGAGGCAATAGCTGCCTGCTGCGCAAGAAAATTAACATTAAATGGTTGGCGAATCCTATTCATAACCTCAATCAAAAAATGAGATCCTGCACCAAAGCCGACTCTCAAACCTGCTAGGCCATAAGCTTTTGAAAAACTTCGTGAAATAATAAGATTTTTATGTGATGCGAGCCAGCTAAAAGCAACAGACTTATTATCTTCGCTTAAGTACTCATCATAGGCCTCATCAAGAACCATAACAATATTAGGGGGCACAGCATCTAAAAATTCTTTTAGTGCTTTTTTGGCTATTAATGTGCCGGTAGGATTATTGGGGTTAGCAATGAATATTACCTTGGTCTTTTTAGTAATCGCATTTTTGAATCCGTCCAGATCATGTTTGTAGTTCTTGGCTGGTATTTCAAGCCCTATCGCCCCTACAGACTTTACTACTAGAGGGTAAACAGCAAATGCATGCTCAGAATATATAGCTTCGTCATCTAATGATAAAAATGTTCTAGCAACCAACTCAAGGATATCGTTTGATCCGTTCCCAAGAATTATCTGGGCTGGATCGAGATTAAGTTTTTGGCTTATGACGTCCTTTAAATAAAATCCATTACCGTCAGGATATCTCTTAACCTCACCTAAAGATTCTTCAATTGCTTTCTTTGCTAATGGACTCATACCAAGCGGATTTTCGTTGGAGGCTAGTTTAACAATATTTTTTTCGGAAAGATTTAATTTCCTAGCCACCTCTTTTATTGGAAGACCGCCCTGATAAGGGTCAATATTTTGTATGTAACTTGGAACTTTAATAGGGTTCATGGAACTAGCTAGCAGGATAAGAACCTAAAATTTTCATAAAGGATGTATTTTCTTCTACTTGCTGAAGTGAGATGCTCACGTTTTTATCAGACTGGTGCCCTTCAACATCAATAAAAAAAACATACTCCCACATACCAATTTTTGAAGGCCTTGACTCAAGTTTGGTCATGCTAACCTTATTTTTCGAAAATGGAGCCACAAGATCAGCTATCGCTCCCGGTCTATTTTTAGTCGCAACAATAATGGATGTTTTATCATTGCCGCTTCTTGATACATTGTCTTTTGATACCACTAAAAACCTTGTGGAGTTATTTGTCTCATCTTCTATATTTTCCCAGAGCATATTAAGCTTATAGAGTTTTGCAGCTTGGCTACTGGCGATTGCAGCTGCATTACTATCTTTCGAAGCTAGCCTAGCACCCTCAGCATTGCTGGTAACAGCAATTTTTTCAACATGAGTCATATTATTGATCAGCCAGTCATGGCATTGCGCAAGGGACTGTCCATGGGCATAAATTGTTTTTATGTTTTTGCTGGTTTTAGCTTTTGATATTAGGCAATGATGAACAGGTAGCGTTATCTCACCGCAAATTTTTAAATCTTTTAATAATAATAAATCAAGCGTTCGACTTACCGCACCCTCAGTTGAATTCTCCACTGGAACCACACCATAGTGAGTTGCATCGGACTGCACATGATTAAAAACATCATCGATACTATTAACCGGTAGTCCATCAATATTTTCACCGAAGTGCTGCTTAGTTGCCTCTTCACTAAAAGTCCCTAAAGGCCCTAAAAATGAAATGCTCAATTTTTTCTCTAAGGCCCTACAATTCGAAATGATAGCCTTAAATATATTTACGATACTCTCAGGTTGGAGCGGACCTTTGTTATATTTTTTTAGCGATGCTAATATTTGAGCTTCTCTTTCAGGCTTATAGATAGCACCATCATTTTTCAAAGAACCCACCTCTTTAGCCAATGACCCCCTTCGAGAAATTAGGTCAATAATTTCCTTATCGATCAGATCAATTTCTTTCCTAAATTTTATTAACTCTTTTTTCATGTGTTATTTTTTTCAAAATATTTCATAAATTTTATTAATGCATGAATACCCTCTATTGGCATTGCATTATAAATTGACGCCCTTAAGCCACCAACTAACCTGTGTCCCTTGAGCTGATAAAGCCCTTTTTTTTCTGCTGCTTCGACAAAACTCATAGTTAATGTATCGTCTCTTATCCTAAATGGCACATTCATTCTTGAGCGATTAGATAAATCAATGTCATTATAATAGAATTCGGATTGATCTATAAAGCTATATAAAGATTCCGCTTTCTCTTTGTTTAATTTTTCTACCTCTTTTAATCCCCCCATTTCATTAAGCCATTTAAATACTAAGCCAGCTATGTATATTGAAAATGTAGAGGGTGTATTAATCATTGAGTTATTCTCCGACTGTATTTTCCATGAAAAGGTGGTTGGTGTTTTTTTCTCTGCATAACTCAATAAATCGTCTCTTACAATTACTAGCGTAAGCCCTGCAGGCCCAATATTTTTTTGCGCTCCGGCATAAATAACACCATAATTGCTTACATTAATTCCTCTAGATAATATATTTGACGACATATCACATACCAGAGGTACGTCAGTTATTTTTGGGTCATCAAAATACTCTACACCATGAATGGTTTCGTTTAAACAAAAGTGAATATACGCATCATTTTTTGAATAATTCCATGAATTAAAATTTGGGGCCTTGGTGTAATTAATAGATTCCGATGACGCTGCCATATTCATGTTATTAAAGGCTTGAGCATCGCTATAGGTTCTTTTTGACCAATATCCGGATGCGATATAAGAAGCAGATCGACCCGCAAGGAGATTCATAGGAACCATATAGTTTTGAGTTATTGCGCCCCCTTGAAGAAACAATACTTTGTAATTATTTGGAATGTTTAACAGCGCTCTTAGGTTGGCTTCCGCATCTTCTATGATAGGAAGGTACTGTTTACTTCTGTGAGACATTTCCATTACTGACATTCCCGTGCTATTCCAGTCAAGCAGCTCTTTTTGAGCCTGGGCAAGAACAGCCCTGGGAATCATTGAGGGTCCTGCAGAAAAATTATATTGGCAGGTCATCCTGGCCATCGTCTATGTGGTCAGATTCAACAATTTTTTCTATGCCTGATAGCTTTTCTCCGTCAGATAAGTTTATAAGCGTAACGCCTTGAGTTGCCCTTCCTAGCTCCCTGATCTCGCTTACCCGGGTTCTGATTAATATACCGCCTGTGGTAATAAGCATTATTTCATCATGGTCACCTACCAACTTGGCTGCAACAACTAGCCCATTTCTATCGCTAACCTGAATAGCTTTTACTCCTTGGGTTCCTCTTCCTGACTTTCTAAATTCGGAAAGTACGGTTCGTTTTCCATAACCATTTTCTGTCGCCACCAAAACTGATTCCTGATCAGATGAAGCAATCAGTAATGACAGTACTTGTTCGGTTGCTGGAAGCTTCATGCCTCTTACGCCTGTGGCATTACGGCCCATACTCCTTACATCGTGCTCATCAAACCATACCGCTTTACCACCGCTAGAGATTAATATGATGTCCTGTTCACCGTTGGTGACACCGGCTCCAACAAGGTAATCACCATTAGCAAGCTTAATGGCTATAATTCCTGACTTTCTAGGATTAGAAAAATCGGATAACGGCGTTTTCTTGACTGTTCCTTTTGCGGTAGCCATGAAAATAAATTCATCATCGACAAAATCCTTAACTGCCAAAATAGCATTAATTTTTTCACCAGGCATTAAGGGGAATAAATTCACTATTGGCTTACCTCTACTTACACGACTTCCTTGGGGTACCTCGTATACCTTAAGCCAATAAACCTGGCCTCTACTGGAAAAACAAAGAATATTGTCATGAGAATTAGCTACAAACATTTGCTCAATAAAATCATCCTCTTTTGTACCCATTGCTTGTTTTCCACGACCACCTCTTTTTTGTGCACGGTAGTCATCAAGAACCTGGGCTTTGATATAGCCCGTGTTGGATAAAGTTACGACCATATCCTGAGGCGCTATTAAATCTTCTATAGATAAATCATAAGCATCGGTAACAATTTCACTTCGCCTGTCATCACCATACTGGGTCCTGATTTCTTTAAGTTCATCAGAGATAATTAAGGTTACTCTTTCGGAGTTATTGAGAATATCTAATAAATCGATAATGGTATCCATGATTGCATGATATTCGGTAACAATCTTTTCCTGCTCAAGCCCTGTAAGTCTTTGCAGTCTGAGCTGCAAAATTTCTTGTGCCTGAACATCTGATAGTTTGTAGCCGCCATCTTTAAGTCCAAATAAATCGGATAAACCATCAGGTTTTGAAAGGTCTTCGGATGACTTCTGTAGCATCAACGAAACAACATCAGATTTCCATGACTTTTCCATCAATTCTTTTTTGGCATCGGGTGGGGTTGGTGCCGACTTAATAATTTTTATCATCTCATCGACATTAGCCAAAGCTACTGCAAGCCCTTCAAGAATATGTCCCCTTTCTCTTGCTTTCTTAAGCTCATAAACGGTTCGTCTTGTGATGACTTCTCTGCGGTGCTTTAAAAATGCATTAAGTATTTCTTTTAAATTTAATAATTTGGGTTGGCCATCAATTAGAGCAACCATATTCATGCCAAAATTATCTTGCAACTGAGTTTGCTTGTATAAATTATTTAATACAACGTCAGGAATCTCGCCTTTCTTTAATTCAATGACAACTCTCATTCCCGACTTATCAGACTCATCACGTAAATCTGAAATACCTTCAATCTTTTTGTCACCTACTAGCTCAGCAATTTTCTCAATAAATGTTTTTTTATTTACCTGGTACGGCAACTCATCAACAATAATAGCCTCTCTATTTCCTTTCTCTAATGGCTCAACATGCGTTTTCCCGCGCATTACCACCCTTCCCTTGCCAGTTCTGTAGCCATCCCTTACGCCGGATATGCCGTGAATTATTCCCGATGTTGGGAAGTCAGGTCCCGGAATAAACTCCATTAATTCATCAATGGATGTTTCAGCATTTTGAAGCAATGCTAACAAGCCGTTAATAACTTCAGTTAAATTATGTGGAGGAAAATTTGTAGCCATCCCCACTGCAATGCCAGAACTTCCATTTATTAGGAGGTTTGGTATGCGGGTAGGCATTATTAATGGCTCATGTTCAGAGCCATCGTAATTTGGTCCGAAATCAACGGTTTCCTTATCAATATCCGCAAGCATTTCATGAGAAATCTTGGACATCCTAATCTCGGTATAACGCATTGCTGCTGCGTTATCGCCATCTACTGAACCAAAGTTTCCTTGGCCATCAACCAGCATATATCGCAAGCTAAAGTCTTGTGCCATCCTTACAATAGTGTCATAAACTGCAGTATCTCCATGAGGATGGTACTTACCTATAACATCACCGACAATTCGAGCTGATTTTTTGTATGGCCTATTAAAGTTGTTACTTAATTCATGCATAGCATACAAAACTCTTCTGTGAACAGGCTTAAGCCCATCTCTGACATCTGGTAATGCACGCCCCACAATTACGCTCATTGCGTAGTCCAAATAGGACTTCTTCATTTCAACTTCTAGGCTTACTGGGATTGTTTCTTTTGCGAATTGGCTCATAATTTCTCTGGATTTTTTGGATAAATTTTCATTTAAATTTTAGCATGTAAAAACAAGCTATTTAACCAATTATTGGCTATTTTAAAAGATAATTTAGGTCGCCAATAATGTCGTCAATATCTTCAAGGCCAACAGCTACTCGGACTAAATTATCGTTTATTCCTGCTTCAACTCTTTCCTGGTCAGAAAGTCTACTATGCGTTGTGGTAGATGGGTGAGTAATCGTAGTTTTAACATCCCCAAGGTTAGCAGTGATTGAAAGTAACTTAGTTGAATCAATAAGGCTCCACGCCTCGGTAATGCCGCCATTTACCTCAAAGGAAAGTACTCCTCCAGGAAGGGATTGTTGAGTCTTGGCAAGCGCGAATTGCGGGTGTGACTCTAGGCCGGGGTAGAAAACTTTCTTTACTTTTTTTTGTGCTTCCAACCACTCTGCTAGCAGCATAGCGTTTGCCGAATGTGCCTGCATTCTTATATTGAGCGTTTCAAGACTTTTGGTAAACACCCATGCGTTAAATGCGCTTAATGTAGGTCCGGCTGTTCTGAGAAATCCATAAACATCCGCCATATCTTCTTTTCTTCCTAATACCGCCCCCCCAAGACACCTTCCCTGACCGTCAAGATACTTAGTTGCTGAATGAATAATGATATCCGCACCATGCAATAAAGGTTTTTGAAGTGCTGGAGTACAAAAACAATTGTCGACTATCAGTTTAATGTTCGATTCATGAGCTATAGCAGCTAAACTGCTAATGTCGCATAACTCTGTCAATGGATTAGATGGGGTTTCAACAAAAAAGAATTTGGTTTTATTTGTGATTGCTGACTTCCATTCCAGATCTTTTTTCACGTCTACATAAGTTATATCCAAACCCCATCGCTTCAAAATATTGTTAAATAACTGAACCGAAGTGCCAAAAATGCTTCTTGAGACCACAATATGGTCGCCTGGCTGACACAAAGACATAAAACAAGAAAGTATAGCTGACATCCCACTTGAAGTAGCTACACACTGTTCAGCTCCCTCCAATGAGGCTAGTCGCTTCTCAAACATCCTAACGGAAGGATTCGTAAATCGAGAATAAACATTGCCCTTCTCTACGTTCTGAAACCTATCTGCAGCCTGTTTTGCAGTTTTAAATACAAAACTTGATGTTAGGAACATTGCTTCAGAATGCTCCCCTTCTTCCGTCATATGAATACCCTCACGAATAGCGTTGGTATTGAACTTTTTTGTTGGTTTATTCATTACAATTTATTCACTTTAACTATTTTAGACAAAAAAAAACCCAATCAGCTATCGATGGGTTATCCACGCTTTAGCTGATTTTTAGAGCGCCCGCAAGCTGAAAAATTCAAATCGGCGCTAATCATATTATATTATCCAGTTCATTTAGAATAAATCAAGGTGAAACTAGGCATGTTGCTCCTCGCTCTCCGATGAATAATTTAATAAATTTAAATCTAATTGGCTGCTAGAACCCTCATCATCATCTGACCCTTTATCGGCTCGCGCCGTTTCGATATTGACTAGGTAGGCCTCATCTATATCATCAGTTATGTACTTGCCATCAAAGCATGAGCAATCAAAATCTTTAATAGCCGTTGTTTCTTGAGTAATAGTAGACTTCAGATCTTCTAGGTCCTGATATATCAGTGCGTCTGCTCCAATCTCGGCAATTATTTCATCGTAGCTTTTATTGTGGGCTAATAGTTCGTTTCTTGAAGGCATGTCAATGCCGTAAACATTTGGGAATTTCACTGGCGGCGCAGCTGATGCAAGATATACATTTTTTGCGCCAGCGTCTCGCGCCATCTGAACTATTTCTTTAGAGGTGGTCCCCCTTACAATTGAATCATCTATCAACAAGACATTCTTGCCCTTAAATTCAAATTTAATTGGATTAAGTTTTTGGCGAACGGATTTCTTTCTAAGCGCTTGTCCCGGCATAATAAATGTTCTACCAATATAGCGATTTTTAATAAATCCTTCTCTAAAGTTGACATTAAGTTTTAAAGCAACTTCCTGAGCGCAAGGTCTACTAGTATCTGGAATTGGTATGACTACATCAATGGATAAATTACTCCAGTCTCTTTTAATTTTTTTTGCAAGAGTGCCTCCCATGTTTAATCTTGTTTGATATACCGATACCCCATCAATCATAGAATCAGGACGGGCGAGATAAACATACTCAAAAATACAGGGAGTTTGTTTTGCTTGCTCCGTACATTTTTTTGAATAAAAATTACCATCTAAGTCTATAAATATTGCTTCGCCCGGCTCTACGTCGCGCAACAATCTAAATCTAAGCACATCTAAAGCAACACTCTCAGATGCAACAATATATTCAGGGCCAGCCTCAGTTTCTTTAACACCAATAACAAGAGGTCGAATACCATGGGTATCTCTAAAGGCAAGTAGTCCAAAATTTGCAATCATAGAAACTACTGCGTAAGCCCCCTTACATCTTTTAAATACCGAAGTGACCGCATCAAAAATTATATCTGAGGTTAATACATTATCCTGAGTGGCTTCCCCTACCGAGTGGGCAAGGACATTTAATAGTACTTCGGAGTCAGAATTGGTATTTAAATGCCTAAGATCTAACTTAAACATATCGTCTTTTAATTTATCTGCATTGGTTAGATTGCCATTATGAGCAAGTACTATGCCGTATGGGGAGTTGACATACAGTGGTTGAGCTTCTGCAGATGATGACGAGCCTGCTGTTGGATAGCGAACATGGCCAATGCCAGCATTGCCTTTCAGTGTTCGCATATGGCGTGTATGGAATACATCCTTAACCAGGCCATTATTTTTATGCATATGGAAACGGCTTCCATCGCTTGTGACTATTCCTGCAGCGTCTTGCCCGCGATGTTGCAATACTAGCAAACCATCATATAGAAGTTGATTTACAGGTTCGTTAGCGACAATTCCTATGATTCCACACATAATTTCTTCTCAATTAGGTCAGAATATTGTCGTATTTTACATCTTTAAACCATTGTTCGGGCAAATATGGCAAAGTATTTTCGACGGAATTTTTTATGATTGGTATGTAGATAGATTTGATCCAGCCTGGGTTGACGGAAAAGGATGTTTTCTCTAAAACTATAATAAGAATAAAAATTATCAGCACCCCGCGAATAAAACCAAAAGCGCCGCCGAGAATAAAATTAGACAACCCAAGTCCCACATTTTTTACAAACCGATTAAAAAGTTTAATCACTAAAGAAGCAAAAATAAGAATAACGATAAATATTGAAATGTAAGCAGCAATATATTTAACATTACTATCAAGGTCAAAAGGTATTAGTGAGTTAAGTGAGTCTGAGAAGTAATTGGCGCAATAAAATGCAAGAATCCAACCGCTTAGCGCCAGAAGCTCGCGAACAAAACCACGAAAACACCCAAGAACAAGGGATATAAAAACTATGGTGATTATTGAGTAATCAATTGCTGTCATTTAATTGGTTTGTTGCTTAATTATTCCAGGCAATTTAGCTTCTTTAATTTTTGCTAACGCAATCTTGGCTTTAGCTTTATCCTCAAAGGAATGGGTGATTAATTGCATTCTCTCTTGCCCATTTAATGTGATTGGTATTATTTTTGTTTGAAGCCCCATGCCATCAATCACCTTAGCTAGCTTCGCTGCAGTTTGAGTAGTTGAAAAAATACCGACCTGAATAAAAAAACCATTGTGAGTATTTGAAACTTTGTTATTAAAGTTATATCCCTCATCGATTAATGCATAGGCGCCTAATATATTGTCATTTTTGTCAGCTGACTTCCCTGCCGAACCAAGATCATTCATCTCAAGAAATGATACTTTCACATTTCTCATCTTTTGTATCCCTGTTCGATCTTCGATAAAAAGATAGGACAAGCCAAGTAGTATGAATAAAATAGTGACGGCTCCCAAAAGCCTTCTTTTGGCACGTTTAATTAAAATACTTTCTTGGAAGGTTTCTTTGTTATCCGACATATTTATTTATCACCAATGCTCTCTGAAATTACTAAAAATGAACCAAACATCAATATATTATCATTATCATGAGAATTGTTTAAAGCTTCTTTATATGCATCATGAATCGTTAAAAACCTTTCGATAGCAACCGATGGCATACCAATTCTTAACGCCTCCTCAATACTGTTACATGACAAGGCTCTATCTGAAGGAAGCTCTGCAATATACCATTTATCAATAAACCCAATAAATGGTTGGATGATAGCTAAGCAATCTTTATCTGCAAGCACTGAAAAAACAGCGATTGTTAATCCTTCCTGCTTTGCTTGGATGAAGTTGTTAGCTAAATTGTAAGCAGACTCAGGGTTATGAGCTACATCAGCAACAACAAAAGGTTTGTTCTTTATTATCTGAAAACGCCCTTTAATTGATGCATCGGCAATTCCTCGTCTTATTGATTTAAGAGGTATCGGCATTGTGCTTGCTAAAAGCTCAATACACCTAAGCGCCCCGGCCAAATTAACAATTTGATGATCGCCCTTAATGTTTGGTAGCGGGAGACCGGAGTAAGAGGAATCATGGCTAATGTAGTGTAATTTATTGCCATGCATTTCAATATTATAGTCATCCGAAAAAAGTGACAAGCTCGAGTTTATTTTATTTGCGGCATCGATCATGCTAGGAACAGGATCTTTATGATTGATAATTGCCGGCACATTTTTTCTAAAAATTCCTGATTTTTCAAAACCGATTTTATCAATGGTATCGCCCAGATATGCTTGATGGTCAAGGCTAACAGAGGTGATTAATGAGATTACTGGTGAATAGATATTAACAGCATCCAGACGGCCTCCTAAACCAACTTCAAGGATGGCTATATCGACTTTCTCCTTATCCATACATTTAACTGCAGCTAATGTGCTTATTTCAAAGTATGTTAGAGCAATATCTCTTCGGCTCATTTCAATGCAATCCAATGCATCAACTATGTCTTTATCGCCAACCTCTTGCTTGTTAATACGAATGCGCTCATTAAAGCGAAATAGATGTGGGGAAGTATAACAACCAACTTTTAAACCAGATGCATAAAGAATTGATTCAATAAATGCACATACTGAGCCTTTGCCATTCGTTCCCCCCACAAGGATAATAGGGAAACTAGGGTCGATATTGGCACGATTATTTACCTCCCTAACCCGATCAAGGCTTAATTCAATTTCATTGGGGTGTAGCGTTTCAATATAGTTAAGCCACACATTAAGCGGATCGTTTTTGGATGGCTTTTGCAGCACTGTCTAATGCGTTAAGTGCGAAATAATCTTTGCAATAGTTTTGCGCATCTGTCTTCGGTCTACAATCATGTCTATCGCACCATGTTCAAGAAGAAACTCAGAGCGCTGAAAGCCTTCAGGTAATTTTTCTCTAACTGTTTGCTCAATAACTCTTGGTCCTGCAAAACCAATTAATGCTTTTGGTTCAGCCATTATGACATCTCCAAGCATTGCAAAGCTAGCTGATACTCCGCCCATTGTTGGGTCAGTCAATACCGATATATAAGGTAGATTTTCTGCGCTCAATTTTGTTAATGCTGCACTTGTTTTAGCCATTTGCATCAGTGATAACAAACCCTCCTGCATTCTTGCGCCCCCACTCGATGATACGCATACAAATGCAGATTTATTTTTTATTGCTCGATTAAGGCCAAGAACAAATTTCTCTCCTACTACCGAACCCATAGACCCGCCCATGAATTTAAATTCAAAAACTGCTATTACAACGGGTATTGACTCGATAAAACCTTCGGACACTACCAAAGCATCATTTTCTCCGGTATTTTTCTTCATTGTCACGAGACGATCCTTGTACTTTTGAGTGTCTTCAAACTTTAGTGGATCTGTGGCACTTATTGTTTTTCCAATCTCATTTTGATTAGGAGTATCCAGGAGAAGTTTAATGCGTGCTCTTGCATCTATTCTGTTATGAAAGCTACAATTTGGACATACTTCACTATTTTTTTCTAACTCAGATCTGTAAAGGGTTGACTGGCATGATGGGCATTTATGCCACAATCCTTCTGGAATATTTTTTTTAAGACTGCCAACAATCTTTTTTATTTTTGGGGAAACATTTTTTAACCAGCTCATAATATTTTTTTCATCTTATTCGATTGCATCCTTCATTTCGCGCATTAGTTTTTTAATGTTACCAATCAAGTCACCCTTGTTTGACTGTTCAATCTCAAGCACTATTCGACTTCCTATAACAACGGCATCAGCAATAGCGGCTACCTCTTTTGCTGTTTTTGCGTCTTTTACTCCAAAACCTACAGCCACCGGTAAATTAGTAAATTGTCTAACATTTTTCACTCTTTCAGTTACCTGCTCCATATCGATGTTAGCGGAGCCAGTAACCCCTTTAAGAGAAACATAATAAATAAAACCTGTTGCTTGGCTGATGATAAGCTTAATTCGCTCATCTTCCGTTGTCGGAGAAAGAAGGAATATGCTATCGATATCATTTTTCAAGAGCAAAGAAACAAACTCTTTCGACTCTTCAGGAGGATAGTCAACGGTAATTACTCCATCAACACCCGCTTCTTTAATGGCGTCTACAAAATTAGTAAGTCCTATAGCTTCAATAGGATTAGCATATCCCATTAAAATAATAGGCGTATGTTCATTGTCTTTTCTGAAATCTTTTACGAGATCAATTGTTTTATTTATACCAACGTTATTAGCTAATGCTCTCTCACTCGCTCTCTGAATAACAGGGCCATCAGCCATTGGATCAGAGAAAGGTATGCCTAGCTCAATCATATCCGCACCAGAATCAACCAGCGCATGAAGAAGATTAACCGTCATATCAGGATGTGGGTCACCAGCGGTTATAAATGGTATAAGCGCTTTTCTTTTATTGTTAGCTAAATTTGTAAATGTTGTTTGTATTCTAGACATAAAATTTATAGAGAGATATTCGAGATATTTGCCACAGTGTTAATATCCTTATCACCCCTACCCGATAGATTAACTAAAATTACTTGGTCTTTAGGCATGGTTGCTGCTAATTTTTCTGCGTAAGCCAATGCATGGCTCGTCTCAAGTGCAGGGATTATACCTTCTACTAAGCAAAGATTATGAAAGGATTTTAGAGCTTCATCATCAGTTACTGCAGCATACTCAGCTCTTCCTGATTCTTTTAACCAAGCATGCTCAGGGCCTACCCCAGGATAATCTAGCCCAGCAGAAACTGAGTGGGTTTCCATAATCTGACCTTCCTGGTTTTGCATAAGGTATGTTCTATTCCCATGAAGTACGCCTATAGCACTATTTGAAGTTAGGGGGGCTGCATGTCGGCCAGTTTCAATTCCGTCACCCGCAGCCTCTACGCCTATTAAGCGAACGCTCTTATCATCAATATAAGGATGGAAGATCCCCATTGCGTTGGAGCCACCCCCTACGCATGCCACAATCGCATTTGGTTGTTGATTAGCAATTTCTGGCATTTGAGTTTTACATTCTTTCCCTACAACCGAATTAAAATCTCTAACCATCATTGGGTATGGATGAGGGCCGGCTACAGTTCCAATGATATAAAAAGTATTTGAGACATTGGTAACCCAATCTCTTAACGCTTCATTTAATGCGTCTTTAAGGGTTTTTGATCCGCTCTCAACCGGGATAACTGTTGCACCCAACAATTTCATTCTGTATACGTTGGGTGACTGACGTTTTACGTCTTCCGCCCCCATATAGACAACGCATTCTAAGCCCAAACGGGCGGCAATAGTTGCTGTAGCTACTCCGTGCTGTCCAGCACCAGTTTCAGCTATAACTCGTGGCTTACCCATTCGTTTTGCCAATAATGCTTGGCCAACAGTATTATTAACTTTGTGAGCGCCTGTATGGTTAAGATCTTCTCGCTTTAAGTAGATTTTAGCTCCACCAATTTGATTAGTTAAACGCTCAGCAAAATAGATCGGGCTTGGTCTACCAACAAAGTGCTTTAAATCATGATGAAACTCAGCAAGGAACTCTGGGTCGTCTTTGTACTTGGCATACATGTCTCGAAGTTCATTTAGAGCCTCAATTAAGGTCTCCGAAACAAATGTTCCGCCAAATTGACCAAAATGACCAAACTGATCAGGTAAATCATAAGGTTGCATTTCTTACTCCCAAAATAAAATCTTCCATTTTTTTACAATCTTTCTGTCCTTTAGATATCTCTACCCCACCGCTAACATCAACCGCATAAGGCATCACCTGCCTTAAAAGATCAGCAATATTCTCATTATTAAGTCCACCAGCGACTATTAAGGGTATTGATCCTTCTTTTGGAATTAAATTCCAATCAAATGTTTTCCCAGTTCCGCCCCTAACTTCTTCAGAGTACGCATCTAGCAAAAGTGCTGAAGCGGAAGCGTATTGACGACTATATTCTAGCAAATTAACATCAGTTTTTATTGAAATTGCTTTAATGTAAGGCAAATTAAATTGGTTGCAAAACTCCTCACTTTCGTCTCCATGAAATTGTAAAAGATCAAAATTAGCAATTCTTGCTGCATCCTCCACCTCTTGTTTGGATGGGTTTACAAATAAACCAATTTTATTTATAAAGGGTGGTAATTTGTTAATAATAGGTGCTGCGTCATGAGGCGTTATGTAGCGGGGGCTATTTTCTACAAATACAAAACCGAGTGCATCTGCACCAAGGCGTGATGCGTTCAAAGCATCCTCAAAGTTTGTAATTCCACATATTTTAATTTTAACTATCATGTTTACTAAAGATATTTACCGAATTATTTGATTGGGGTAGATTCCACTTGTCATCATACTTTATATTTGAGAGATATAAACCATTGGGCATGAAGGTTGGAGGTGCAAATGTACGATCTTTTTTCGCCAATAATTCCTCGATGAATCCAGCCGGATGATCAGTTTTCGCCACATGTATAGCGGCCGCAATCATATTACGTATCTGATGGTGTAAAAAACCATTAGCACGAATAGTAAAAAGATAGTTAGCTCCAAATTGCTCACAACTGAATTGGCTTATCGTTCTGATAGGAGACTTCGCTTGGCACTCGGATGACCGAAAAGAACTAAAGTCATGGGTGCCTTCAAAGCTTTTGCATGCCATTATTAAATTTTTATTGTTGAGCGCGTGATACGTCCATCCAGCATTGGCATGAAAAATAGGGGAATTATTCGTATCTTTAAATAAAAGGTATTGATACTCTCTTTCCAGCACAGAATGTCTTGCATGGAAATTTTCTGGGACATTTTGAGCCCACTTTACTCGGATAGACTCAGGTAAAAAAGCATTGACACCTTTCACCCATGCAGTTAATGGTCTTTCTTTTACGGTATCAAAATGAAAAATTTGACCAAGAGCGTGAACACCGGTATCCGTTCTTCCTGAAGCGTGAGTAATGATCATGTCTTGTGCAATTTCAGTGAGAGCGTCTTCAATAAGACCTTGAATCGTTTTTACATCTGGTTGTTTTTGCCAACCAGAAAATCCAAATCCATTATAACCAACTGAACAAGCTATCCTCATCTTAGTAAGAGATGAATACCAAAAAATGCGACGATAAAAGATGCGAACCAAACAACATCATTAAGTCCAAACCGGACAAGACTTAAGGTTGGTTTAATTTTGTCGCTAGCGTCCGAACTAATTTGCTTTGCAATGTCTGCACCAAGAGTGCTGAAAGTAAATTTGGCATTACGGTAAAAATTTAAATATTCAAAAGTAAGAAAGATTCTTGAAATTAAATGCTCTTTTTTAACACCAAAAAAAGTTACAAAATAACAGGCTTTAATGACACTAGTAATAATAAATGATCTGGGCAAAATTTTCATCAACACAAAAACAATAATAAAAATATTCATAAGTCGCAGAATATTAAAGCAAGCCAACTCTACCCCCTCTTTTGTTATTGATAGCGGCCCGTAAAAATATAAGACCTCACCTGGGACTGAAAATAAAAAAACAAGTGCTATAGTCAGTATGAAGAACTTGATTTTTTTGATGAAAGTTAATGCATTCAGCGACAAAAGTGTAGTGGATAGCAATAGTAATAAGAGAATAATGATTTGATGTGCCAAGGAAAATCCACCAACACTAAAGAGTAGAAGCAGCCCTAAGAATAAAATAAATCCATTAATCATTTTAGATTAAAACTTAGTGTTCGAATCTCTAGTAATATTTTTTTTGTAGATATACTCATCCACAGAAGTTCTAATGGCCTCATGAGGCAAGATTTTTAGCGCGGATCTCTTTTTAGTTAAATATACTAATAGCCCACCCAAAATAGCAAAAAGAATGATCAGTATGTACACTAGGCCCGAGCGTGATTCGTCATCAGTCTTTCCAACATCATCCATAATCACCTCCTCAATAATGTCTTCTTCCTCAACAGCAATGGATGAAATAAAATCCTGATTAGCGATTTCAGCAGAATTATTTTCAGCTGGTGTTGATTCCAATTTTTCATTGTTAACTTTGCTGTCAGGTTCAATAAGGTTTTTTTCTGATTTGTCTGAATTATTTGAGGTGGAATTATCAGCTTTTGTTATTTCCGGTGACACCTTAGCCTTATCTAGCTCTGTATTTAGCCTTTTAATTTCTTCTTTTAGTCTAGACAGCTCAATACTATCTTTTTCTTTTAAAACCTTTTGTTTCTTTTCAGGAGCTTTTTTTGGGTTGCTATTTTTTATTTTTTTCCACTGAATATTTTGATCTCTTAATATCTTTCTAGCTTCTAAATGAGATAAATTATTAAAATAATCTTTATTGGGAAGGGTAATTTTTTGACCCTTATTAAGTCCATTTATGTTGTTGTTGGCAAAAGCTTTAGGATTTTTTTGGAATACTGCAACGGCATATTGCTCTGTTGTTATCCCAGAGATATTATTTTCTCTCGCAATTCGAAATAATGTTTTTCCAGGTTTTGTGACGATACTGTTATTTCTATTTACTTCTTTTTGTGTTTTAGGTTGGGGGGTCTTTACAACTTCTTTGCTTGGAACCTCACCTACAGGTGCATTAGTTTTTTGCATTACTGGTGGGTCAAGCAAAACCGTATACTCCTTAAAAAGTTTACCTTGGGGAGAATCGATTTGAATTAATAGATCTAAAAATGAGTCCTTTACTGGATTTGTTGACTTTAATACTAAGATGGGTGATTTTGATGCGCTGTATACCAAATTAATTCTTATATCAGAATGAATCGCCTGTCTTTGCATACCCTGAGATTTATATACTTCTTGTGAAGCAATCAAATATTGCATCTGTTCTGGATTTTCACCCTTATCAACCCCTATGGCTATTTGCGCATCAAATGGAGAGTCTTGTGTTGATTTCACCTGAATTTTGCCTAACTGCAGTGCATACCCTGCATGGGTAAACATTGTAATGATTATTAGAGCAAATAATTTTAAACGCATAACTACTATCCCTCTTTTTGAATTAGTATATTCATCATTCGCCTAAGCGGCTCTGCCGCACCCCATAGTAACTGATCACCTACAGTGAAGGCGGATATCAAATTTTTATCAAGATTTAAAAGTCTTACTCGGCCAATTGCTATGTCTAGTGTTCCAGAGACTGCCGCCGGTGTTAACTTCTTGATGCTGTCTTCTTTGTTGTTATCAATAAGCTTAACCCACTGATTACCCTTGCTAATTAAATTATTAATTTCGTCGATACTTAAATCTTTTTTTAATTTAATTGTAAGGGCTTGGCTGTGAGAGCGCATCGTCCCAATCCTGACACACAAGCCGTCTACTTTAACAGAATCAAAAAATCCAGATAAAATTTTGTTTGATTCAGCTTGGCCCTTCCACTCTTCCTTACTTCTTCCATCATTCAAATCCTGATCTATCCAAGGAATTAAGCTTCCTGCTAATGGAACCCCAAACTGGTTAGTAGTAAAGCTATCTGAGTTCATCTTTTTATGGGTCTCTTTATCAACATCTAGGATACTGTAATTTCTGTCATCTTTTTTATCAGCAACAGAGTCATGAAGCTCCCCCATTTGCACCAATAATTCCTTCATATTCTTTGCTCCTGCGCCGCTGGCAGCTTGGTAGGTCATTGAAGAAACCCACTCTACGGCATTTTCCTCAACCAATCCCTGAATTGCTAAAAGCATCAATGAAACCGTACAATTTCCTCCCACCCATGTTTTAATTCCATCACTGTAAGCTTGTTCAATAGCTTGGTTATTTATTGGGTCAAGAACAATCAGCGCCTCTTTGTGCATCCTAAGGGTCGATGCGGCATCAACCCAATGGCCCGTCCATCCCTTTTTTTTAAGTTCTGGATAAATTTCTTGTGTGTAATTACCGCCTTGACAGGATAAAATAATATCCATTTTTTCAAGCTCTTCAAGGGAATGGGCATCTAAAAGAAATGATTCTTTATGGCTATAGTTAGGTGCTTTATCCCCTGCTTGTGAGGTCGTAAAGAAAAATGGGTCGATTTTATCGAAGTCTTTCTCTTGAACCATGCGCTCCATTAAAACAGAACCCACCATACCTCTCCATCCAATAAATCCTATTTTTTTCATTATTTATACTCGCAATCTTTCAGTGATAGCATTCCCCATCTCCTCACAGCCTATAATTGTTGTGTTTTCTGACGCAATATCTTCCGTTCGATAATTGTCTTTTAAGACCTGCTTTACCGCATCTTCAATAATAGTAAATTTCTCAAGGTCATTAAATGTGTACTTAAACATCATAGCTAGGGACAAAATTGTCGCGATAGGATTTGCTTTATTTTTTCCGGCAATGTCTGGTGCTGAACCATGGCTTGGCTCATACATACCCTTATTACTCTCATCTAATGATGCAGAGGGTAGCATGCCAATAGATCCGGTTAACATCGAGGCTTGATCAGATAAAATATCTCCAAAAATATTACCAGTTACAATAACGTCAAACTGTTTTGGATCTCTTACCAGCTGCATAGCAGCATTATCAACATACATATGAGTCAGCTCAACTGAAGGATAATAAACCGACGTCTCTGTAACGACCTTACGCCATAACTCAGTAGCCTCAAGCACATTTGCTTTATCGACAGAGCAAAGTTTTTTGGCTCTTTTTTCAGCTGTTTTAAATGCAACATGTGCAATTCTTCTGATTTCTGACTCCGTATAGCGCATGGTATTAAGGCCTTCCTGCTCCCCCTTATCGTTAATCGATATTCCCCGGGGTTGTCCGAAATAAATATCGCCCGTCAGCTCTCTAACGATTAAAATATCCAATCCTGAGACGACCTCGGCCTTGAGACTTGATGCATGTACAAGCTCTGGAAACATTATTGCTGGTCTCAGATTGGCAAACAGATTAAGTTCCTGCCTAATTCTTAAAAGCCCTCTTTCAGGGCGCATATCCCTTGGAAGCGTATCGTACTTCCAGTCACCCACGGCGCCTAATAAAACAGCATCAGCCTCTAATGCAAGTTTAAGTGTTACTTCAGGGAGGGGGTCATTAAATAATTCATACCCTGCACCCCCAATAGATCCATATTCAATTGCATCGGATAGATTAAAAGCATCAAGCACCTTGACTGCTTGTTTTATTATTTCAGGCCCAATACCATCTCCTGGTAAAACTGCAATTTTCATAAATCTTCCTATTTAGTTAGCCAAGGAAACTGGCCGTGATAATTATTTTCGAAACTCTTAATGTCTTCACTGTGCTTTAAAGTTAAGCCTATGTCATCAAGACCCTCAAGCAAACAATATTTTTTGAATGCGTCGATATCAAAATTATAATTATATGGTCCATCAATTATTATTTGCTTTTCTAAATCAATAAGCAATTTTAGACCCTCAGCACTTTGAGCTTTCTCAAACAATATGCTAGTTAGGTCATTGCTTATTACAATAGGAAGTATTCCATTCTTAAAACAATTGCCATAAAAAATATCCGCGAAGCTTGGGGCTAATATTATGCGGATACCATAATCAAGCAATGCCCATGGCGCATGCTCTCTACTTGAGCCACAGCCAAAATTTTCCCTAGTCAACAGAACTGTTCCTTTTGCATACTGCGGTTTATTTAGAACAAATTCAGGATTGGGCTTCCTTGATACAGATTCTTTACCTGGCTCACCTTGATCTAAGTATCTCCATTCATCGAATAAATTGGGCCCAAAACCTGACTTTTTTATAGATTTCAAAAACTGCTTTGGAATTATTGCGTCTGTATCAACATTTGATCTATCTAATGGGATAACAATGCCTTCATGATTTACAATTGGTAACATTTATTCTAGGTCCCTCACATCGATAAATTTTCCATGAATAGCTGCAGCAGCTGCCATTTGTGGGCTGACAAGATGCGTTCTTCCTCCCTGACCTTGCCTACCTTCAAAGTTTCTATTTGAGGTTGATGCACATCTCTCACCAGGCTCTAGTCGGTCTGCATTCATGGCTAAACACATAGAGCAACCAGGATCACGCCATTCAAAACCTGCTTTAATGAATATTTTATCTAAGCCCTCGCTCTCCGCTTGAATTTTAACTAAGCCTGAGCCTGGAACCACTAAAGCTAATATAATATTCTTAGCAATTTTCTTTTCATTAACAATGTGTGCTGCAGCTCTTAAGTCTTCTATTCGAGAGTTGGTGCATGACCCGATAAAGACTTTATCAATTGTTATATCAGTAATGGGCATGCCTGCTTTTAATCCCATGTATTTAAGCGCCTGATCATATCCTTTTTTATTTGATTCTTTTTTTTGTTCGCTTGGGTTTGGAATTTTTTCTTTAATCCCACAAACCATTTCGGGAGAAGTTCCCCATGTCACTTGGGGCTCTATTAGCGATGCATCTATATCGATTACTTTGTCAAAAATTGCATCTTTATCAGAAACCAATTCTTTCCAGTTATCTACAGCTTGCTTCCAAAGCCCGCCTTTTGGTGAGAATGGCCTGTCTTTTAAATAATTTATAGTTTTTAAATCAACGCCCACTAAACCGGCTCTTGATCCCGCTTCAATAGCCATGTTACACAATGTCATTCTACCTTCCATACTAAGATCTCTTATGGCGGATCCAGAAAATTCAATAGCATAACCAGTTCCACCTGCTGTACCAATTTTACCTATAATATCAAGTGCGATATCTTTAGCGGTAATGTGTTCGCCAGTTGAGCCATTCACGTTTATCTGCATTGTTTTAAACTTTCTTACAATTAAACATTGCGTTGCAAGTACATGCTCAACTTCAGAGGTTCCAATACCCATTGCTAGAGCACCAAAAGCTCCGTGAGTACTGGTATGAGAGTCGCCGCAGACAATAGTCATGCCTGGCAGTGTTGAACCTTGTTCAGGGCCAATTACATGAACAATGCCTTGCCGCTGATCATTTATTTTAAATTGTGTTAATTTATATTCATCACAATTACTATCCAGAGTATCTACTTGTATTTTTGATATTGGATCTAAGATGCCTTTTTTTCTATCGGTAGTTGGTACATTGTGATCGGGTACCGCTAAAATCGAATTAGTTCGCCATATAGGACGATTTGCAATTCTAAGGCCTTCGAAAGCCTGAGGGCTAGTTACCTCATGAATTAAATGGCGATCGATATAAATTAAATAGGTATCGTTGTCCTCACGGACCACATGCCTGTTAAAAATCTTTTCATATAATGTTGATGCCATTAAATTTTTAATCTCTAAAGTTACCGAAATTTAAAGGAAATTTATTATGCTTTTCCTTTACTAGAGCTATGCACTCCTGAAGAACATCTCTTTTAGCTCCAACAATTCTTAATTCATCCCCCTGAATACTGCTCTGAACTTTAATCTTAGATTCTTTTACTGTCTTAATAATCTCTTTTGCTAGATCAATGTCTATGCCACTTTTGATGATTAAGTCTTGTTTAGACTTGTTTCCTGATACTGATTCTATATTTTTTGCGTCCATTCTTTTTGAGCTATCCGGCTCTTTCTTTTCCATGGACGGAAAAAGAATATCTTTCAGTTGGTTAATCTGAAATTCAGAATCTCCGTTGAGAGTAATTTTCATATCCTTTTCAAATAATTCCAACTTGGCACTTGTTCCTTTAAAGTCATATCGATTGGTTACTATTCGCATAGATACATCAATCGCATTTTTTATATTTTCTATATTGGCTTTAGAGGTTATGTCAAATGAGGGCATAATATTTTATTCCTTATGATTAATTTCTCTTGTTAGCAATTCGAAGTCTCAGTGCATTAAGCTTAATAAACCCAGCGGCATCCTTATGATCAAAAGCCCCGTCATCATCCTCAAATGTTGCAATTTCAGGATCAAAAAGAGACCTGTCGCTATCCCTTCCAAGAACAATAATATTGCCTTTATAAAAGCTTAACTTAACCCAGCCTTTAACATTCAATTGGGTGTGGTCTATCAATGCTTGCATTGCCAATCTTTCAGGGCTCCACCAGTAACCATTGTAAATCATTGATGCATACCTTGGCATGAGCTCATCCTTCAAATGAGCGACCTCTCTATCAAGGGTGAGGGATTCTATGGCTCTATGTGCTTTTAATAGTATTGCTCCGCCTGGAGTCTCGTAACATCCTCTAGCCTTCATGCCCACATATCTATTTTCCACCAAATCTAACCTTCCAATACCATGCTTACCACCCAGGTTATTAAGCTTTTCTAGTATTTCATGAGGAGGTAGCTTTTTACCATCCAAGTTTACTGGGTCACCCTTATCGAATCCAATGGTAATTTCTTCCGCTTCATCTGGAGCTTCTTGTGGACTTGATGTCCATCGCCACATCGATTCTTCAGGTGCGTTTTTAGGATCTTCTAAGTGCCTGCCTTCGTAAGAAATATGAAGTAAATTTGCATCCATACTATACGGACTTCCCCCCATCTTATGTTTCATTTCAACTGGAATGTTATTGCTTTCAGCAAATTTTAAAAGCTTATCCCTGCTTAGGAGATCCCATTCTCTCCATGGTGCAATTACTTTTATCTCAGGGTCAATTGCGTATGCGCCTAGCTCAAACCTGACTTGATCGTTACCTTTGCCCGTTGCTCCATGAGATATTGTATTGCTTCCTGTTTCATGAGCAATTTCAACCAATCTTTTTGCAATTAAGGGCCTGGCTATTGAGGTCCCTAATAAATACTCACCTTCGTATATTGCATTAGCCCTAAACATTGGAAAAACATAATCTCTTACAAATTCTTCTCGAAGATCTTCAATAAAAATTTCTTTAACTCCAGCAGATTTTGCTTTCGATCTTGCTGGCTCTATCTCTTCTTTCTGCCCTAGGTTGGCTGTAAAGGTAACTACCTCGCAACCATATTCCTGCTGTAGCCATTTCAAAATAACAGAAGTGTCCAGCCCTCCTGAATATGCCAATACAATTTTATTAACGTCTTTAATCATTTATTTATTTCCTAGTAATAAATATTCTAATAATGCTTTTTGAACGTGCAACCTATTTTCGGCCTCTTCCCAAACAACGCTCTGAGCTCCGTCAATAACTTCCGAAGTCACTTCTTCGCCCCTGTGTGCAGGCAGGCAATGCATAAAGAGTGCATCTTTATTTGCAAGCTTCATCATGTCTGTGTCAACCTGCCAATCAGCGAAGTCCTTGATTCTTTCTTTCTTTTCATTCTCAAAGCCCATGCTGGTCCAAACGTCAGTTGTCACTATGTCCGCTCCTTTAGCCGCATCCATAGGATCCTCAAATTGCTCAAAATGATCGTCGCTATAAAGGCCTGCCCTTTCTATTTCAACCTCATATCCTTTGGGGGTTGAAACATGAACATTAAAGTCTAGTAATTCAGCTGCCTGAAGCCAAGTATTACAAACATTATTTGAGTCGCCAATCCAAGCAACAGTCTTCCCTTTAATTGAGCCTCTCTTTTCAATATAAGTAAAAATATCAGCCAAAATTTGGCAGGGATGATATTCGTTAGTAAGGCCATTAATCACGGGGACCCTAGAATTTCTAGCAAACCTTTCAATAATATCTTGCTCAAAAGTTCTGATCATTACCACATCACACATCCTCGATATGACTTGAGCAGCATCCTCTACAGGCTCCCCTCTTCCTAATTGCGAATCTCGCGTATTTAAATAGATAGCTGTTCCACCTAACTGATGCATACCCGACTCAAACGATAGGCGCGTTCTTGTGCTCGCTTTTTCAAAAATCATTACCAAGGTTCGGTCATCCAAAGGCCAGTACTTCTCATAGGCTTTATATTTTTCTTTGATCCATTTAGCCTTATCAAAAATAGACTCTATTTCCGATGTGTCCAGATCATTGAATTGAAGGAAGTGCTTTATAGTCATTTGTTATTTTTCTCTAAAAAATTTAATATTAAATCGCTTAGCTTGTTTGCTAAGAGAATAGATTCTTTTTCTTTGATAATGAGTGGTGGTAACAACCTAATCACATTATCTGCAGTCACATTAATAAGTAATTTATTAAGCAGTGCTATTTCAATTAATTCGATACATGGTATTGCAAGCTCGATGCCTATCATAAGACCCTTATGCCTTATCGATTTAACGCCTTTATGCTTACCAATAGCCGATTTAAGTTGGCTAACAATTAGATTACCCTGATTTACGGCATTGCTAAGTAAGCCTTCCTCCTCCATCACTGCTAATGTAGTCAAACCAGCAATACATGCCAATGGGTTTCCACCAAATGTCGAGCCATGCTTCCCTGGCTGCATTAAGTTAGCCGCTTTATCATTGGTAACGCATGCCCCAATAGGGATCCCCGATCCTAATCCTTTGGCTAAGGTCATAACGTCTGGTTTAATCTTGGTATGTTGAAAGGCAAACCACTTTCCTGTTCGTCCTATGCCACATTGAACCTCGTCTAGCATAAGAAGCCAATTATTATTATCACAGACTTCCCTTAATGACGATAAATAATTATCAAAATCATTAGGAATATTAACTCCACCTTCGCCCTGAATTGGCTCCACCAAAATTGCTGCTACATTATTTTTTTGCGAGGCTATTTTCTTTATTGCCTCAATGTTATCATATGGAACCCTTATAAATCCTGGCATTAATGGCTCAAATCCAGCTTGTGCCTTTCTGCTGCCGGTTGCCGACAGTGTAGCCATGGTCCTTCCATGAAATGCACTATCCATAACAATAATGGAAGGTGATTCAATTTCATTTTTATGTCCATGAAGCCTAGCTATCTTAATAGCTGCCTCATTTGCTTCACACCCTGAGTTGCAAAAAAATACAGACGATAGCTGCGAAAGTGATGTGATTTTGTTTGCGAGCATGCATTGCTCTTGAATATGATAATAATTTGAAACATGTATCAGTTTTGATGCCTGCTGACTAATTGCATTTACAATGGCTGGGTGATTGTGGCCAAGAGTATTAACTGCTACCCCTGATAACCCGTCAAGATACTTATTCCCAAATTGATCAAACAACCAAACACCCTCACCTTTTTCAAAAGAAACAGGAAGTCTTTTATAGGTATTCAGTAAGTTATTCTTAAGTAAATTCATAATAGAAATAAAAACGGCGACCTAAAGCCGCCGCAGTGTGCTTTAGTTAAACTTATAACCCAAGCAATGCTCGGTGTGATAAGCCATTAGTCATTAAAAGTAACATAGGTATAGAAAGCATAGTATTGGTTCTTGATGCTAGGAGAGCTATTCTTCTTGCTGACACTTTTTCCTCGTCCGTCGCTTTTTTCATCCCAAGAATTTTTTGTTGGTTTGGCCAAATCAGACCCCAGACGTTAAATAGCATTATTGTACCTAACCATGACCCAAGCCCAATAGCTACGTAACCCTCTTGAAGTAAAAAGGCACTTGTAAAGTTTCCCCCAAGTAAAGCAGCGCCTGCTAACCATGTTGCTAGAGCAGCCCATCTAAACCAAAGCAGAGCCAAGGGTGCTACATGTTTTGTGATCCCAGCACCACTTCCATCTGCCGCAGCAGCCTTGAGAGCAGGTACTTGTACGAAATTAAAGTAATATAAGAGGCCTATCCAAGCAACGCCTGCGATCACATGAAAAAATCTGACCAGCCCCATGTATGCATCGCTTGCGCCCGATGCTGTTGCATAGAGAATGACTGCCGTTAGAACAACACCTGCTACAATTGTCCCTGTTATTGAGTCTAATGGATTTTTCATATTATTTTACGTCCTTAAAAATATATAGATATTAAATTTCAAAGAAACAATTATACTGAAACTTATTTGATTAATATACTCCCAATCCATTTAATTTGTTAAATATGCCTAAACTACAAAAAGGTGTCTTTTGGATGCTTACGGCTACCCTTTTTTTCTCCATCATGGGCTTATCCGTAAAATTAGGTAGCTTGAAATTTTCACCTTCAGAGCTTGTTTTCTATCGCTCCAGCATCAGCTTGGTATTTATTTATTTTTTAATGCGTCTTAACCACATTAAAGTGCAAACCAACTATCTCTCACTGCACCTAAAAAGATCAATAACAGGATTTGTTTCACTAATCTTATTTTTTTATGCTATTGCTCACTTACCTTTAGGTACTGCAATATCGCTTAATTATACTTCTCCTTTGTTTGTGGGATTTTTATTGCCATTTGTTCTTAATAGAAAGCTCAATCTTAAGATTTATGCTTCAATTTTCATTGGTTTTCTTGGGGTCTTTTGCATTCTTAAGCCCGTATTTCAGGATCAAAGTTTTTTTGCTGGTTTGATGGGGCTTCTTTCTGGATTTGGTGCTGCATTGGCTTATTTATACATTACGCAACTTGGTCAATTAAAAGAGCCTGATATTCGTACTGTATTTTACTTTACACTTATTTCGACTGTGGGTGCTGCTACCCTACTTATAGGCCAAGAAATTTATATGCCCGCTATTGATGACCTTATTGTTCTGCTAATTCTGGGTACTTCAGCAACAATAGCCCAAATTGCGTTAACAAGAGCATATCGAGTAGGCAATACACTCAGCAATGCAGGAATGTCTTATTTAACTATTATATTCTCTGCGTTACTTGGTCTTGTAGTCTTAGATGAAGCTATTGATATGCTCAGCTTAATCGGCATTGTACTTATAATATTAAGCGGCATCTTTGTTTCGTTCAAATCCTCAAGGCTCAAGTAAGCCAGAGCGAATTGCTATCAAAGCGATTTCAGCTGAATTACTGGCATTGAGCTTTTGTTTTATGTTGTAAAGATGCGTTCCCACTGTTCTCGGGCTAAGACAAATGGTTTCTGCAATTTCGTTTGTGCTTTTTCCTTTTGCTAGGGCCATAAAAACCTCAAACTCTCTATCAGACAAAACCTCTACTGGATTATTCTCTCCCGAAAGCTGCGTAATAGCCATTTGTTGAGCTATTGTTGACTCTAAATACTTTGTTCCTTTACTGACTGTCCGAATAGCTTTGATTAGCTCTTCAGCAGCGCTTCTTTTGGTGAGATACCCTAAAGCACCAGCGTTCAATGCACGTTTAGGATGAACTGAGTCTTCATGGGCAGATAGCACCAAAATCTTTGCTTTTTTATCGTGCGCCAAAATCCTGTCTATAGCCTCTAAACCACCAATTCCTGGCATAGTTATATCCATAACTGTTACATCAGGGCTATGCTCTTTGTAAGCTTTAATACCATTCTCCCCAGAATCTGCCTCTGCAATAATTTCCATGTCTTTCTCAGACTCAATCAACATCTTAAAGCCCATTCTAACAACCGAATGATCATCAACTAGTAAAACCTTCATATTGCTCATAATGCTCCTAATTATCCAATGGGATAGAAATGTTAATTAATGTACCTTTAGTGGGAGTGCTTTTAATTGAAAAAATTCCACTTAACGACCTTACTCTTTCCTGCATACCAATCAGTCCAAACTGTTTGCTTTTGGTAAGTAAGTTAGTATCAAAACCCACCCCATCATCATTAAAAATTAAGGTTAAATACTTATCCTTATGATCAAGATTTATGGAAATATTTTGTGCTTTGGCGTGTTTGAGACAATTATTCATAGCCTCTTGAATGATTCGATAAATATTAATATTAATTGCCTCGCCTAGATGGTCAAGATTTTTTCCAACAAATAAGTCAATGTGAATTGATGGGTGTTGAGATCGCCAGTTAGAAGCCATGTCTTTAATGGTCTCGCTCAGACCAAGGTTGTCTAAAGATCCTGGCCTTAATTGCCTAATAATACTATGCATACCATCGTATATCTGGTTGGCGGCCGAAGTAACTGATAAGGCACTCTCCTCAATATCCTTATCTTTTCCTTTGGATCGATTAATTATATTCTGCGCAAAAATTTTAACTGCAGAAACATACTGTCCTAATTCGTCATGGAGCTCTCTCGCTAAACTTCTTCGTTCGTCCTCAATGTGGCCTTGTATGATTGCTGTCAATTCCCGGTTTTGGCGAAGTTCTTTTTGTGATTGTTTGGCTAATATCTTTTCAGAAATATCCCTCATACTAACAATATCCCCTACCACTTTTTTAGTTTTTTTATCAATCAAGGGTGATGCTGAGATTGAAACATCAATTAAATCGCCTTTTTTTGTTAGGCGCTTAGTTTCGTAATTAGCAATAGATTGTCTTTTTTTAATATCACTTAGATTGTCTAAAAACTCTTTTTTTAACTTTTCGGGAACAATAAGTCCTGCTGACTTACCAATAACCTCACTACGCTTATATCCGAATATAGTTTCTGCAGAGTGATTCCAAAACGAAATTTTTAGGTTTTTATCATGCATGATGATTGCATCCGCTGTTTGCTCTGCAATTGATGCAAGCCTTTGATTTTCTTTAATATTTTCTTCAAGAGAGCTTCCCATTTTGTTAAAATTATTTGATATTGAATTAAATTCAGGTAGCTGAAACTGAGGAAGCCTAATATCTAGCTTTCCACTTCCCATCATCTCAATTGCTCTTAGCATCGGGTTTATAGGTTGGAGCCATTTTCCCAAAAGGAAATACACAAACATATTGAGTGCTACCAGAAAAATTATGGCTATGTAGAATAATCTACTCATTTCCACCCAAGCCTCTTTGATTGTACCTACAGGGTTGGTTTCAAGAATCAATCTACCAAAGCGTATTAATCTGCTACTGACATCGGGTGGTGGTGCTAAAAACCTCACGAACCAGGCTGGGGGGCTTGTATTTAATCGGTATGTGCTAGGAGGTGACTTATAGAGTAAATTACCTTGAAGATCGTATAACGATATTCTATTACTTCTCACATACCCAAGATCCTCTAGAAATCGCTGCATAACCATGTGGGTGTCTCCCCATTCTGGATTTTGAACCGAACTCATAATGACAGAATCGAGCAACTGCAATGTGACTTTATTTGCTCCCTCAACCCCCTCTTCAATGGACTGTTTAGAGGCAAGGATTAAAACAATACTCAAGACAATAATGAAAAGCATCATAATCATTGATATTAGAATATTAAGCCTAAGTCGAAGGGTCATTTCTTATGGTATGTAAAATTCAATTCAGAAATTTACTTTATTTATTTATAATGTGACACTTGTATCATAAGCTATTAGTTTAATACAAGCGCGAAAAACATTAAATTTACTTTTACAATGAGAGTAAAAAAATGTATGATTTTTTCATTACTCTTATATATCATATATAAGAGTTAAAACATTATATTACGAGGCCAGAATGGATATTGAGTCGATACATCATGAGGAACGAGTTTTTTATCCCCCTAAAAATGTTATAGAAAAAGCAAATGTTTCAGGGATGGAAGCGTACAAAAGTATATGTAAAAAGTTTGACGACAACTATGAGGAAGCATGGGCGGATTTAGCCAGAGAGCTTTTGATATGGGAAAAACCATTCACCCGAATACTGAACGAAGATAATCCCCCTTTTTTTAAATGGTTTGAAGATGGGGAGCTTAACGCTTCGTATAATTGCCTAGACAGGCACCTGAATACCCAACCAAACAAAACAGCTATCATTTTTGAGGCTGATGACGGCACAGTTAAAAAGATCAGCTATAAGGAGCTATATCATCGTGTCTGTGAATTTGCGAACGGTCTAAAAACATTAAATATGGAATTGGGGGACAGAGTAATAATCTATCTTCCTATGACTATTGAGGCGGTTGTAGCGATGCAAGCATGTGCAAGAATCGGACTAACGCACTCAGTAGTTTTCGGTGGATTTTCATCCAAAAGCATTCAAGAGCGTGTTGTTGATGCTAAAGCTAGTCTGATTATTACTGCAGACTTTCAATTTAGAGGTGGCAAACAAATCCCCCTTAAATCGGCTGTTGATGAAGCGATTGCTATGGGTGGGTGCGAATCAGTCAAGCACGTGATTACCCTACAAGGAGGTAAGGACGAGATTCTTTTACGTGAGAATGATATTTTATGGTCGAATCTAATTCGTAATCAAAAAGATGAATGTGACCCGGTTTATGTGGGTGCAGAGCATCCGCTGTTTATTCTTTACACCAGTGGGTCTACAGGAACGCCTAAAGGGGTGCAACATACTACTGCGGGCTACCTACTTCATGCTATGAATAGTTCCCGATGGACCTTTGATATGCAAGATGAGGATATTTATTGGTGTACGGCTGATGTGGGATGGATTACAGGGCATACTTATGTGGCATACGGTCCAATAGCTATGGGTGTAACGCAAGTTATCTTTGAAGGAATCCCTACGTTTCCAGATGCCAGTCGTTTTTGGAAAATAATTGAAAAACACAAGGTTAGTATTTTCTATACCGCACCAACTGCTATACGAGCATTAATTAAAGCAGCCGAAGTAGATCCAGCTACAGACCCAAGTAACTCAGATATAAGCTCCCTAAGGCTTTTAGGTACCGTTGGAGAACCAATTAATCCAGAGGCGTGGATGTGGTACTACACAGCTATAGGTAAGGAAAAATGTCCAATTGTTGATACTTTTTGGCAAACCGAAACAGGCGGCCATGTCATCACGCCTCTACCGGGAGTAACACCCTTAGTTCCTGGGTCATGCACACTTCCATTTCCGGGCATAGCTATTGATGTAGTCGATGAAACTGGCGCAGATGTTGCGTGGGGGAATGGTGGTCTCTTAGTAATTAAAAAACCATGGCCATCAATGATACGAACTATATGGGGTGACCCTGAAAGATTTAAAAAAAGCTATTTCCCAGAAGATATAGGGGGTAATCTGTATCTGGCAGGAGACGGTGCCGTGAGAGACAAAGAAACTGGTTATTTTACTATTATGGGACGAATTGACGATGTATTGAATGTTTCTGGGCACAGGTTAGGAACACAAGAGATAGAGTCAGCATTGGTTTCAAGTGAGTATGTTGCAGAGGCTGCAGTTGTTGGAAGGCCTCATGATGTTAAGGGTGAAGCAATAGTGGCTTTTGTTGTGCTTAAAGCTGAAAGGCCTTCACAAGAAGATGCAAAAGAAATAACCGCCGCCCTGCGTGAATGGGTAGCCAAAGAAATCGGGCCAATAGCAAAGCCAGATGAAATACGGTTTGGGGACAATTTACCCAAAACACGTTCAGGGAAGATTATGCGTCGACTTTTAAGGTCCATAGCAAAAGGTGAGGAAATAACTGCGGATATTTCTACGCTCGAAAACCCAGCTATATTAGACCAACTAAGGGAAAAGCTATAGAATAAAGTTTTTACCGACTGCGCCAATTTTAATGAAAAGCAAGCTTCCTACAATCCTAAGAAAAGTTGTTTTTTCCTCACTTCTTATCATCTTTAGTGCTTTTATTTTTGGTGCTCTAGCCTTCATTTTTTACCTACCCTCCCATCTCAATGAAATCAAAGAAAAGGTATCTCTATTAATATCCAAGAAAATTTCTTATGAAGTTGAGATCGGAGAGCTTGGTGCGCAATGGAATGGTATTAATCCTAGTCTCTTATTACATGATATTACGGTCTTTAATAAAGATAAGGAAAAGTCTATCTCCACCAAAAAAATTGTGGTGGATATCTCGTGGTTGAGCTTGGTTAAGCTGAGACCGGTAATTGATCAAATTATCCTACTAGAACCAGATGTATTACTGGTAAAGGAAATGGATGGATCCTTTTCTATTAACGGCATTGCCTCAGAACAAAACAGCGAAGATGATGAATTCTCGAACTGGGCTTTAAATCTTGACGATCTCGTCATTCAAAATGGTAGTTTAGGCTGGATCGACAAAACCATTAATGCGTCAGATAAAATTCTTTTCACCAACATAAATTTTCATTATGGATCCTCTAAGGCATTAGCATTTTTAGGAAGAAGAACTTTTGACATCACGTCAAACATACCTGCATTTTCCGAAAAACCTATCAAGGTGAACGGCTTCTTTAATTTAACAAATTTTAGTGATATTGATGATATCGATGGAGGCGCATCCATTTATTTCCAAGAATATTCTTTGAAATTCCTTCAGCCATGGCTAAAGAATATCCCTGATATAGACCAAGGTGAAGCAAGCGTAGACTTATCCATAGAATTTGAAGCAGGGGAAATTAAAACCGTTGACGGTTCATTGGAGATTGAAGATCTTCGTACAATGACCCCAGCTAAGCAGCCAATTAATTTTGATAATCTGCAAGGTAAGGTAGCCTTTAGCCATGATAAGGGCTTTTTTAGTTTAAGGGTATCCGAACTAAGCCTAAAACAAGATGCTGAGTTAAAAATAAATAAGGCTAGTCTTAGGACAGTTATGAGTGATGAAATGGAGATCCAATCACTATTCATTAATTCAGACAGACTTAACCTTGACGACATTAGTAAAGCAGCTGAATATCTTTCGGGACCATTTTCCGAAACTAAAACTGCTATAGCTCAGCTTGCTCTTAAGGGACGACTTAAGGATATAAAGTTAACCTGGAATAACAGCAACGAATTTTTACAGGGCCTAGAACTAAAGCTTAAAGCCTTAAATGTCAGCTCAAATGAATTCTCCTTGATGCCAGGCTTGGAAAATCTAACAGCTAATATTGAATTAAATAAAGGCAAAGGCTTTGTGAAGTCGTTCTCAAAAAATCTTATTGTTAGAAAAGGTAGTATTTTTAGAGAAGCGCTCCAGTTTAACCAATTCACAGGAAAGATAGCATGGGATCAAGGAGTTTATAAGCTCACTAACATAGTTACAAAAAACAATGATTTTGAGTCAATAGTTAACGGCAATTATGAGCTTAATTCGAATGGAGGTTACGCAAACCTTAATGTAGTTGTACCTTTTGCAAATATCGCCCAACTAAAACCATACTACCCAAAAAACATTGGTAAGGAGGGTTTAAGTTGGCTTGATACATCGTTACTGGCAGGCCAGGCTAAAGATATCAATATTGTCCTGAAAGGTAATCTTGATGAATTTCCATATGTAAATGAAACCAATAAACCCGACTATACAAAAGGGATATTTAAAGTTTCATCAAACTTTTTTGGGGCTAAAATTGAATACGGAGCTAATTGGCCAGAATTATTAAAATTTGATTTTAGCTTAAATGTTGATAACAACCACGTAGAGTTTGTTAGCGATAAGGGCGCCATACAATCCAATCCTATCAAAAGTTTTTATGGGTCAATCGATGCCTACAACATCAATAATCCAGTCATAAAAATAAATACTGTATTGGATAGCCCTATCCCAAAAATACTCACCTTAGTGAATAACAGCCCAATTAAGAAGGCCTTGGGCGGGGTAACTGACAAGATGACAGGAGATGGACCAGGAGAGCTTTCATTTCAAGTTCATGTGCCAATGGATGATTTGGAGCATATTGTTTTTAACGGGCACTACGATTTTTTAGGTAGCACGATTGAAAATAAGGATCTCGATCTACCACGGCTGGACAATATTAAAGCAAGGATTGATTTTGACAACGAGAATGCAAAAATAGAAAAAGGAAGTGCTAGTTTGTATGGGCTGGATTTTGGGCTATCCATGAGCAATCTAAACGATATAACAATCTTTAAATTAGCAGGAAATGTTGATACAACAAATCTTAAGGTAGTTAGCAAAGAGTTCTCAAATAGGATCCAAGGGCAGGCTAAATGGGAGGCGGAAATAAAGCTTCTTAAAGGGGGGATGAATCTCAGCCTGCATACTGACCTTAAAAATATTTCGATTAACAAGCTTGGTCCATTTAACAAAAGTATCGGCCAGCCAATGGCATTAAATGTTGATAAGACAATGCTGGCTAGTCGCGAAGACTTAATTACATTTTCCATAAAAAACCTTGCGAATGCTCGCATCATACAGAATGAAAATAATTCCATTAAAAATGGCTTTATAGCAATCAATTCCGCTACAGATGTTATGCCTTCAGAAGGGATAAAACTTTACGGAGACTTCGATAATATCGACCTAGATGACTTTTCTGTTTTTCTTGAAGCAGACAAAGAAAGTCAGCAAAGCACCTCTCCCTTTATCAGTTCGGCAGACCTTACATTTAAGAGCCTTAGCATTCCTAACGCTACAAACTTTCACGATGTAAAGCTGAATTGGAGAAGCCAACAGAAGGGCTTTGACTTAAAGGTATCTGCAAAGGAGACAGAGGGTACTATGAGGTGGGATGCAGATAAAAACCGCTACAAAGTTATGCTCTCAAGACTTCAGGTTAGTGGTGATGGCATTGAAAATAAACATAAGAAAAAAGACCCTGACTATCTGGAGGAAGGGGTACCTCCTTCGCTGACAACTAAAATTGAAATGCAGATCGATTCACTGCTTATAGATGATGTCGAGTATGGCACTATTCAACTTGAGGCATCAGAGACTCATGATGGATGGAATTTTGATTCCTTTAAAATAAAAAAAGCGTCGAACACGATTCAAGGTAAAGGTAGATGGGATTTCAAAAATAAACCATCCACATCATATGCAACGTTTGAATGGGAGCTAAATGATATCGAAAAAACTCTCAATGAAATGAACTTCAATAATTTAGTTAGCAAAGGCTATGCAAGGCTGGCTGGAGAGCTGAGATGGGAAGGAGACCCACTAGATTTTGATGATGAGCAGTTGATTGGGTCATTTTCGCTATACGCAAAAGATGGCGCTGTTCTGGAAATCGATCGCGGGGTTAGTGGCAGATTGATGGGTCTTTTGTCACTTCAGAATTTACCACAAAGGCTGACACTCGATTTTAGTGACCTGTTTGAAAAAGGCATGCCATTCACTGAAATAGAATCTAAAAATATTCAAATTAATAAGGGTCGTCTGTCCTCTAATGCATTTATTATTCAGGGGCCGTCAGCCGATATTAATCTTAGTGGAGAGGTTCACTTTATCAAAGAAACCCAAAATCTGCATGTTTTTATAAAACCTAAAATAAGTGACACGCTGACCTTGGGCGCATTGGCAGGTGGCCCTCTCGTTGCTGCTGCTGCATTTATAGCCCAAAAAATTCTTGATGATCCACTTAATAAGATAACCAAATCTGAATATCTTATTACCGGATCGTGGAATGATCCTGAAGAAAAAAAAATAAATAGTAACTATGAGAGTATGGTCGATGGAGTTATTATCCAACCTGCATCAGATCTATTTAACACAATTGCTAAGCCAACAGAGAATGTGCTTAAAAGTATCATAGTGGACCCACTGAATAAAATTTTTGGTCAAGAAAAAAATAATGAATAATTTTGAACTATCAAACAAACATATTATGAACCCGTCTGGTCTAGCTGCATCCGATCTTGATGTCGTTATGAATAAAATATCAAGCAATAATATTGATTATGCAGATTTATATTTTCAGTATTCGAAGAATGAATTTTGGTCGCTGGAAGATGGTGCGGTTAAAAATGGAAGCTTTTCTATTGATCAAGGCGTAGGAATGAGGGCAATTGCTGGGCAAAAAACAGCATTTACCTACTCTGATGAAATATCTTTGCAAGCGCTAAATAATGGAGTGAAAATTGTAAAAAGCATTAATAAGAATAATGAAAACAAAAGTTACCCAATAACGAATAACCCAACTAAACATTCGTTATATCAACCCATAAACCCAATAGAAAGCATTGATAGTGCTAGAAAAATTGACTTATTAGAAAAAATTGAAGTTATATCAAAAAAATTACATCCAAGTATTATTAAGGTCTCTGCTTCGCTTGCCTCACAATTTGAAGTTATTCTCATAAAAACGTTTCAAGGAGAGCTCATTGAGGATGTAAGGCCTCTTGTGAGACTTTCTGTCAGCGTAATTATTGAAAAAAATGGTCGTAGGGAGCAAGGTTCTGCAGGTGGTGGTGGTCGGTACTCACTTGAATACTTCACAGACGATATTCTCCGTGAATACGCATCCGAAGCTGTAAATCAGGCCGTAATTAACCTGGATGCAAAACCAGCTCCCGCTGGATCTATGACCGTTGTGCTGGGGCCTGGTTGGCCAGGAATACTTCTTCACGAGGCGATCGGGCATGGTCTAGAGGGCGATTTTAACCGCAAAGGAACTTCTGCTTTTAGTGGAAAACTTGGCACAAAAGTTGCTAGCTCCCAAATAACAGTTGTTGATGATGGGGCCATACCAAATAGGCGTGGCTCCTTAAATGTGGATGATGAGGGAAATCCTACATCAAGAACTACGTTGATTGAAAATGGAATACTGGTTGGTTACATGCAAGATGCAATGAATGCCCATCTAATGAATCAAGCAGTCACTGGGAATGGGCGACGCGAATCCTACGCACACCTACCTATGCCTAGAATGACAAACACCTTTATGCTTAATGGAAAATACGAGCCCGATGACATTATTAAGTCTGTTGATAATGGAATCTATGCAAATAATTTCGGGGGTGGTCAGGTAGATATAACAAGCGGTAAGTTTGTTTTTTCAGCGTCACAGGCTTGGGTAATAAAAAATGGTAAATTAAGTCATCCTGTTAAGGGGGCATCTATCGTAGGTAATGGCCCTGACATATTAAATGAGGTGAGTATGGTAGGTAATGACATGATGTTAGACACTGGGGTTGGTACTTGTGGCAAAGAAGGTCAAAGTGTCCCAGTGGGGGTTGGGCAGCCCACATTAAAAATTGATAATATTATCGTTGGTGGTACCGGCTAGGAAATATTCAACAAATATTTTTACTTAACTCTATTTTTATACTCCAAAGTCCGAGTATCAATTTCTATTTTATCTCCAGAGTCGCAAAAAAGTGGGACCATAAGTTCAAATCCAGTAGCAATTTTTGCCGGCTTCATAACCTTTCCGGATGTTGTATCGCCCTTAACAGCTGGTTCTGTATAGGTCACCTCACGAATAACGGAATTTGGTAATTCTACGGATATAGCCTTGCTATCATAAAAAATAACATCACAGGCCATGCCATCTTCCATAAAATTAAGAGCTTCTTGCATGTTCTCAGCATCAACCTCGTATTGGTTAAAATCACCATCCATAAATACGTATGCTGGATCAGAAAAATATGAATAAGTTACCTCTTTCTTTTCCAAAATTACCTGCTCAAATTTATCACTAGCAGTAAAAACTGTCTCTGTTGAGGCGTCTGTGAGCAAGTTTTTAAGTTTCATTTTTACCACAGCGGAGTTTCTTCCCGACTTATTATATTCCGCCCTCAATATAACCATTGGATCGTCACCCATCATAAATACATTTCCCGCTCTAAGTTCTTGTGCTGTTTTCATTTAATGCATACCTTATGAATTTTTGTTGAATTATACTAGATTAGTTTTTTTCAACAATAGGTTATTAGATTATCAACTGCACTTTTACTACCTATAAAATGATTTGATCGGGATGTATAAAATTGGCTAATATTATTATAATTAATAAGGTAACTTTTTAATGTTTCCTCATTAAACTGACCTGTGTTCCATTCGTAAAATAGACTAGTAACTATGGCCTTTAGGTTTATTTCCAGATCGAAAAAATACATCTCAATGAAGGATTCAAGTTTTTTTACGTGTGCTTCATTCTCCTGAACATATGCCTGCCATACGAAAGGTTTTCCAGAAAATATTGCTCTGCAAAGACTGTCCTCGCCTCTTACGAAATTTAAATCAGAAGATTTTAAAAGATTGTCATATTTTTCAAATGATAGAAATTTAAAGATACTAGATTCAGAGGGTAATACGTTAGCAATTTTTTGATCAATAATATTGCTCGGAATCATTGCTTTGCATAAGTAGCCAATATTTACGAATTGTTCCAAGAATTCATTAATATTCGTATGCTGATAATAGAAAAAAGAGCATTGTAATCTTTTGGTTTGATTTATGTTGGAAGGCCTATGTAAGTTTTTAACGATGCATTTCTCTCTTAACAAGCCCCCCGTTTTCTTATTAAATCCTGGGTAGAAATATACTTTTTCAATCAAAGGGTTCGGGTTTAATGATGGCTTGAGATGAAAATCTTCCACCCAAGATTCAGCGCTTAAGTACTCATAAACAAAAATCTTAGTCTTCTGAGATAGTTCGCTCATATAGCATTTTGGTATTTCGGTATTAAATACATTAATAATGTATGGAGCTGGAACAGCCATTGATAAATCCCCATCTATATCGAGCAATTTATAGGACTCAATTTTTCTAGCTGGTAATAGTTCATTCAACGTGTCACTTATTTCAGTAAATAAGGTAACGTGGGTTTCAGTTATTGAAGCAAGCTGCCTTGCAAGCCTAATTGCTATAGCAATATCGCCATAATTATCAATAGCCCTGGAAAAAACATGCCAAATTCTCAATAATTAACCTCCAAAATAATGTAAACCTTTATGCTATCCGGTGCTTGGACCTCAATGATATCCTTAGATGATCTTCCAATGAGTGACTTAGCGAGTGGGGATAGCCAGCTTATGTTGCCATCCTTATGATTAATCTCATGCGCGCCAACAATACGTACATCAAGAGAAGATTTGGTCTGATCGTCTAGAAGCTTTACCATGGCACCAAAGTAAACTTTTTTTTTATCTAGGGCTGAAGATGGGTGAATGATATCAGCATCCTCGATAGCCATTAAAAGAAACTTAATCCTAGAATCAATTTGTCGTAATTTTTTTTTACCATAAATATAGTCGCCATTCTCACTTCTGTCGCCATTGCCAGCAGCCCAGCTAATAACCTTGACAATCTCTGGGCGTTCACTCTTAATTAAAGAGTTTAATTCGGTTTGTAATGCCTTAAAACCTTCTGGGGTAATATAGTTTTTAATAATTATTCTCTCAAGATTAATTTAAAAGGATTGATTAAGTTCAAGTTACAATTGTATCCAAATGATCAATAAACCCTACAGTGCCATTCTATGTCAGACTAAAAATCAAGTTAATCATATTCGCTTATTGTTTGAAGAAAAAATCCAAGAAAGATCAATTCTCCTACCACCAATTATGACTTTAAGTGAGTGGCTGTCAGAGCAATACCAAGAATTCTGTATGACCGGGCCGGTAAATGAGCTGTTAGTCATTTTATCGGGAATTGAAGAGGCTATGCTTTGGAAGAGCATTATTAATAATGACTTAAGAAAAAGGAATTACACGCTATTAGATACAGATGAAATCGTAAAGCAAGCATTAAGTGCAGATCAAATTATTAGAAATTATCAGATAGATACAAGGGAGTTAAGGGAATCTGGGCTGTCTAAAGAGAACGCGTTTCTATGTGAATGGAGAGATGAATTCAATGCATACTGCGCTCAGAAAAAAATTTTTAGTCGGATGGCATTTATTGAGCTTTTTATAAAACAACAAATAAAGTACAAGATTATTTCTGATAACGATCTTCTTTTTGTAGGTTTTGATAATAATACACCCCTGTATGACAAGCTATTGAAAGCCATCGAAGGAAGCAATAAAATATCACACTATATAAATAAAAAAAATAATCATCAGGTTGTAGAGGAGAAAAGTTTTGCAAAGCCTGATCTAGAGATATTGGGGGTAATAAACTGGGTAAAGCAGAAAATAGATGAAGGGGCTAAAAAATTACTCATAATTAGCCCAGCATTGAGCAACATTCAAATAAATTTACAAAATAAAATTAATAGGGAAATAGATCCAGATATATTTAAAAATGTAGGTAAGGAGAGTATCTATGATTCAGACCTACAAAGACCGCTAACAAACGAACCTATAGTTAACGCTGGATTAGGTCTTCTAGATCTTACTCATCCAGACCAAAAAATAAAGCCTAAAAGCATCTATGAGTCATTATTATTTAACAACTGGATAGATGGTGAAGGGTATCGTGAAAGAGAGAAGTTAGGTAATTATCTCAAGGGAAGCAGAAAACCATCGTACTCAATAAATTTATTGCATCAAATAATAAACAATGATCCCAGGGTAATGTCCTTGGAATTAAATTCACTAACAAATACTCTGAAAATTTTAGACAAATACCGTGCTTCATGGAGTAAACCCTTAAGGATAAGTGGCTGGATAGACCAATTAGAACGGTTTTGGCTTGAGGTAAAATTTTCAGAAATAAATAAATTATTACCATTTGAAATCAATAATTTAAATACTTTATATGCTTCACTGCATGAGCTAAAAAATAATCATGTAATTGATGGATTTGTTAAATTCGATACATTTATAGAGGTACTTTACTTGCAACTAGAAAGCTGGCCCGCCCCGACAAAGAAGGGCCAATCATTAATTGATATACAAGGCTTTTATGAGAATCCAATCAAAGAATATGATGCTGTATGGCTAATGAATATGAACGAGAATTTTTGGCCAGGTCAGGTAACATATAATTCGCTGTTACCCATAAAAATACAAAAGCAATACCATGTCTTTGATGAGGAATATACCAAAAAAATTGACATGATTCACAAAGATAGATTAAAAAAATTTAGTGCTTGCCTTACAATCTCTTATTCAAAAACAGATGTGGATGGGAGTCCGCAATTCAAAAGTCTAAATTACTTCAGTAATGAAAAAGAAAATCATCCCCCAAAAGCAGCCGCTGGTGCAGAAGTATTTTCTGAGTACCTAGTTGATAGCGATGCCCCAAAGATTACTGAGAATAAATTCATATCAAGAGGAAGGAGCTGTTTAGAAAATTTTCATAGGTGTCCGGCATGGGCTTTTTACGAAAATAGACTCGGCGCCTTTATAGCTCAAGAAGATGACGAAGAAGGTTTGTCTCAAATGTCGAGAGGCACAATTGTGCACGAGCTTTTAGAAGATTTTTGGGGTCAATGTAGGGATAGTAAAACCCTTAAAAGCATCCCTGACGTAAAGATAAAGATAAATCTTGAACAAATGATTCAAAAAAAATTGAAATCCTACCAAACCTCTCATCCATTCCTCACAACACTCCAAATAGACTTAGAGGCTGAGTATTTTAGTGACTTACTCTGTAGATGGTTGTTGTATGAAAAACATCATAGAGGGACATTTACAGTTAGCGAGACTGAAAAAGAATTCACTGCACGTATTGGAAGATTGTCCTTTAATCTTAAAATAGACAGGATAGATGAGTACATTGATGGCTCAAAGATCTTAATAGATTACAAAACAGGCGCCAACCCCCCCAAAATATCTGATTATCATGGAGATATGAAAAGCATTCAAATGCCACTTTACGCAGCATTCTCTGGTGTTAAAAATTTAGGGGGTATTGCAATAAGTAAGGTCGATATTGTTGATCAAAGAATATATGGATTGGCTTCCCATCCTCAATTACCCAAAGATGGAGAGTTGGAGATAGGTAAGAAAGGGTCATGGGAGAGTTTAGTATCTAGTTGGCATGAACAGATTTTTATGATTGCATCTAAATACCTGGATGGTGAATCAAAAGTTACATTCACTAATGAAAAGGATCTTGAGTATTGTAATGTTAAGCCAATCTTACGACTTGGTGATAAAAAAAGGCAGTTTGAGGAAGAAAATGATGTCTGAACAACTTTCAGATCATTTGGTAAGAGAAGAGGTAACAGACCCCCGTTATTCATTTGTAGTAGATGCCCCAGCTGGCTCAGGAAAAACAACATTGCTTGTAATGCGAATTCTTAAGTTGCTAGGAATTGTTGAAAAACCTAATGAAATTGTAGCTATTACATTCACCAAAAAAGCTGCAGCAGAGATGCGTTCTAGGCTAAGAAATGCAATGAATGATTCGAGACATAGGGAATTGGTAGAAAAAATTACAAGGAATGCCAGTGAACATGGGTGGGATGTGAACATTATAGAAAGCCTAGATATAATGACTATTGACAGCCTTGTATCTAAAATAATTCGGAGGGCTCCTATTCTTAGCAATGCATTTCTTGCAAATATTACTGAAGATCCAAAGGAGCTTTATGAGCAAGCAGTGACGACAACAATTCTAGGCATGACAAACGAGCAAAAAGAATTAATTAGATTCCTAAACTACGACACAAAAAAAATAAAAAGTCACTTATTCAACCTTCTTGACAAAAGAGATCAATGGATTGATCTAATAGCTGATTACAAGGTGTCGGATATTTCAACAATAGAACAAAAGACCTACGATTATTACCAGCTTGAACTGAAACCACATATTGATAAATTTAGTAATGCATTTTCTGTTGACGAACTTAGGGATATTGAAAATATCCTAATTTACACACAATCGGTATCCTTAAAAAAGCCATTTTTGTACAAGCCCAATAACATTAAATTTTGGATTGAATTAGGAAGGTTGGCACTTACCACAACCGGTTCTGTTAGGACAATATTTGGAAGTAAATTAGGTTTTTCTGGTGATGAAGAAAGCAATATTCACAGCGCTAAATTAAAAAAAATAATTAAAAATAAGTACAATATATTCAATAATTTAAATAGTATTTCTAATGTAATAGATGTGGAAAAAATTGCGGATATTTTTCCTGCTATAGTACCTAAAATAACATCCCTACTCTACAGCTTAGATACCAACCTATCAAAACTATTTCTAGTTACTAAAACAATGGATTTCACTCAGGCTTTAAGGTATGCAAACGCTACATTAGATCAAACATCGGTCGCTGAGATATTAGATAATCAGGTCTCTCATATTCTTATTGATGAATACCAGGACACAAATGAATCCCATGTTAAATTTATAAAAAAGCTCACTGATAACTTTTCAGGTAATCCAAAAAAATCATTTTTTGCTGTTGGTGATCCTATGCAATCTATTTATAGGTTTAGGAAGGCTGAGGTAAGACTGTTTAAGGATCTACAAAATAATGGGATAGGAGACCTTAAACCCATAAGTCGTAAACTTAAGGTTAACTTTCGTTCCAGCAAAAAAATTTGTGATTGGCTAAACTCTGAATACAGGATGGCATTTGGAGCAGAAGATAGTAATGATAAGGGATTAATAAAATATAACGCTTGCGAATCTGATCCTAACAATCTGGAAAGCGGAGATGGCATTAGATTCCATTTGCTAAATGATGATGGGAAAGGATCTTTTACCAGCAAACATAATGAAGCCGCTTACGTATACGATCTTATAATTAATATATGTAAAGAAAAATCAAATGAAAAGGATTCTGAATACTCTATTGCTGTTATTGCTCCATACCGATCTCATTTAAGAGAAATACTAACATTATTTAAACGTAAACGAATTCCTGAAGGCTTTAAATTAGTCACGACCGAGATTGATGAACTTCAAGACAAACAGTCCTTTCAGGATATTTTTTCCCTTACAAAAGCGCTTTACAATCTAGGCGACAAGATAAGCTGGATAGCTACCTTAAGGGCGCCATGGTGTGGCCTCACTCTTGCAGACCTGTGCACCCTATTTGAAGATAACCCACAGATGACTGCATGGGAAGCCATTAATGATCCAAAGATATTCTGTAATTTGTCAAAGGATGGACAAGTAAGGCTTGGTTTTCTAAGGGGGATTATTAGTAATCATATAGACATTCGTGGAAGAGTTTCTCATAGATTTTTTATTGAATCCATTTGGAGGCAATTGCGTGGAGACGGCCTATTATTGGATCCTGATGATATTGATTACATTGACATATTTCTAGATAATATTGACAAATCAAGCACGCCACTTTCCATCGACTTTGAGCAATTAACTAGGCTAGTAGAGCGATTACATACAAGCAGCCAATCCATTGAAAAAGTAAATAAAGAAATTAAGTTTATGACTATTCATAAAGCAAAAGGCTTGGAGTTTAACACTGTCATTATTCCCGGCCTAAGCCAACAACTTAATGCCAACGAACATTCGTTAGTCAATGTAGATAATGGTATTTTATCTCTTAATAACTACAAGCCAGACGAAGACAACCTTTATGATTACCAGCGATCTAAGGAGACGTTAAGGCTTAAAAATGAATGGGTGAGACTCCTCTACGTTGGTATCAGTAGAGCGGAAGAAGATTGCCATTTGATTGGTACAATAAAGCCAACTAAAAATGGAGAATTCAACGCACACTCCAATAGTTTGTTAAACATTCTAGAGCCAATTATTAAAGATTCTGATCAATGGAATTTTATTGATATTCAAAAAACAATGACTAAGGGACTTGGTAATTACGAATCATATGAACCAAAACTAAGGCGCATAAAAAGTAATTATTTCACGACACTGCATGTAAAAAATACTGATGCTTCGGTTAAAATTAACGATCAAGTCCTTAAAATAACTAATGAGGATGTCTATACATTTACTGGTAATATTATACATAATTATTTTAAATTAATTATTAAAAAACAATTAGATATAGAATATATATTAAGTAATAAGTTAGATTATATTATAGAGTTATTTGAAAAGAAGGGCTACAAACATGAGCAAAATGTAATAGCTGTAAGTATCATAAAAAAATCTCTTCGTGCTCTTTGCAACAGTAAGGATGGCCAATGGATTTATCAAGTCCACGAAGACGACCAATTCGAACTTAAGCACTTAGTTATGCTAGGAGATGATTTTGAAATTCGCATACCGGACAGAACTTTTATACACAACAATGCAAGATGGGTAATCGATTATAAGGTTTTATTTGGCGACATGGACCTAAGTATTGAAGCAAAAAAACATCTCAGTCAGCTGAATATTTATGAGTCTCTTTTTGATGATAAATACCCCGTAATAAAAGCTATCTATTTTGCACCCCAGGGTAAATTAATTCGTCTTTAATTTATCTAATGTATTAACAATGAATGCCACCCTTTCAAAAGGATCATCAATAGAGGCAGAAATCTTAATCCTATCAGGTCCGTTCATTTTAAAACGACGATCATTTTGTAATAGATCTATAATTTGGATCGGGTCAATATTTGCACCCTTCTTAAAAGTGATCTCTGTAATCGACTTCCCTGAATCAATTTTAAGCACATCAGTAGATGCAATATCGATTCTTAGCTCATGGAATAACACTAAATTTTTTGTCTGTTCTGGCATCAAACCAAACCTATCAATGAGCTCCTCCTTAAGGTCTTTCAATTCTATGCGCGTCTTACAACTTGAAAATCTTTTATAAATTATTAGTCTTTCATTAGTATTTGGACAGTAGGTTTGGGTAAGTATTGTCGGGGTATGGATATTAATCTCTTTGTTTGGGGTTATAGGAGCTTCAAGATCAAGCTTTTCTCCCTTTTTAAGCTGTTTAATGGCATGGTTTAGCATGTCCATATATAAACTAAACCCAATCTCATGCATCTGCCCACTTTGGTTGTCACCCAACAGTTCCCCTGCCCCACGTATCTCTAGATCATGCATAGCAAGATGGTATCCAGCCCCAAGATCTTCCATTAGCTGAATTGCTTCAAGGCGTTTTTTAGCATTAGATGTCAGCTTTCTATCCTCGTCGACTAATAAATAAGCATAGGCTTGATGATGAGACCTTCCCACCCTACCTCGAAGCTGGTGAAGTTGAGCTAATCCAAACTTATCAGCCCGATTCATAATTATCGTATTTGCTGTTGGGATATCGATCCCGGTCTCAATGATGGTTGAGCATAGAAGCACATTAATTCTTTGCTTGTAAAAGTCTTGCATTACATGCTCCAACTCTTTTTCTTGGAGTTGGCCATGAGCAACTCCAATTCTGGCTTCAGGTAACAATTTAGATAACTTTTCACGCATTGACTCAATTGTGTTCACTTCATTGTGGAGAAAGTACACTTGGCCACCCCTATTAAACTCCCTTGATACTGCCTCCTTAATAATTCCTTGGCTAGCATTTACCACAAATGTTTTTATTGATAACCGTTTTTGAGGTGGGGTTGAAATGATTGAGAATTCTCTTAGGCCCTCCATTGCCATAGATAGTGTCCTTGGTATTGGGGTTGCAGTTAATGCTAGAACATCAATATTTCTTCTAAAAGCTTTGAGCTTTTCTTTTTGTCTAACTCCGAATCTATGTTCCTCATCAATAACAACCAGACCAAGATCTTTAAATTTAATATCAGGTTGAAGAAGGCGATGAGTTCCTATAATAATATCTACTTTTCCCTCCTGAAGATTTTTTAGAGTTTCAGCCTGCTGTTTTTTTGACTTAAACCTTGATATCTCTTCTATTTTTATTGGCCATCTTGCAAAGCGATCACTAAAATTATTAAAATGTTGCTCGGCCAAGAGTGTTGTAGGTACCAAAACAATAACCTGCTTACTATTTAAGGCTGAAATAAATGCAGCTCTTAGGGCTACTTCAGTTTTACCGAAACCCACATCACCACAAACAAGTCGGTCCATAGGTTTTCCGGACTCCATGTCTTCTATTACGCGCTCTATAGTCTCTTTTTGATCCACTGTTTCTTCAAAAGGAAACCCCTCAACAAATGAGTTATAGTCATTGAGATTTATTTTTGAGCTATACCCCTTCTGCAACGATCTTTTAGCATAAAGGTCTAAAAGCTCTGCCGCAGTATCATGAATCTGAAGTAATGCTTTTTTCTTAGCTTTTTCCCAAGAACCACTTCCTAACTTATGAATTGGTGCCGTTTCAGAAGGTCCACCTGAATACCTTGAAATCAAATGAAGCTGAGACACGGGGACATATAACTTATCATCTCTGTCGTAATGTAAGACTAAAAATTCTGTCATTCCATCGCCATAATCTAAATCAACTAAACCTTGGTATCTACCAACCCCATGTTGCTCATGGACGACTGGGTCCCCAATACCAAGCTCAGTAAGGTCTTTAACAATACCTTCATTGTTAAAACTTTTATTTCGCTGGGTTTTTTTTATCTGCCTAACAAAATTTGGGAAAATCTCATTCTCAGTAATAATAAGATAATCGGTGGTCGTGAATCCGTTGTGCAATGGACTAGATACGAGGCAAACATTATCACCTGATGAGATGAAGTCATCCCAACTTTCAACTATACTAAAACTAATACCAGACTGTTTAAGTAAATCAGATAGCGACTCTCTTCTACCTAAACCTTCCGAACAAATTAACAGCCTTCTTTGATTTTTTTCTATTAATTTTATTAGCTTTTGTAATGGTGGTGAAGTATTTCTATCAATAGCAATATCATCAACAGCTTTTAAGGAACCTTTGGTTTTCTTGACCTCATCATAATTCTTGATCGTCTTGAAAAATACATCTGACTGTAAAAGGAAATCTTTGGGGTTTAGTATTGGTCTCTCAGCATCGTATGCATATAAACGGAAGCGGCTTTCTGTTTCAGACCAGTATTCGTTCGCCGCCTTAGAGACATCGCCGAGCTGTAGGACTGCATCAGTTGGATCTATATAATCAAATATTGAGTTAGTTTCCCCAAAAAATAAAGGGAGGTACCATTCCATTCCTGCAAAAGGAATTCCCTTGCTAATATTCTTATAAAGCTTTGCCTTAGCTAAATCACCTTCAAATCTTTCTCGATAATTGTTTCTGAATGTGCTTACTCCAGATTCGTCTAAAGGGCACTCCCTTGCAGGGAGTAATTTTATTTTGTTTGTAGGGTACAAACTGCGCTGTGTATCTACGTCAAAAGTTCTTATTGAATCAATTTCATTATCAAAAAAATCAATTCGGTAAGGCACTATAGACCCCATAGGGTAAAGATCAACAATCCCTCCCCTCATTGCAAACTCTCCTGGGTTCATAACTTTTTCTACATAAAAGTATCCATTATCAACAAGTCTATTTTTAAATAAATGGATATCGACATCCTGTCCAGTCTTAAAGTTAAAACTAAATTTTTCTATGTAGGACCGTGGGGGCAAAAGATGGAGGGACGTCGTTAATGGGAGTAGATTGATATCAAATTCTTTTTGAGTCATTTGGTAGAGCGTTAACAGACGCTCAGACGTAAGATCGGGGTGTGGAGATATCTGATCGTAAGGAAGAGTTTCCCAGTCAGGGAAGTGGTTCACCCTTAGCTTTGGATAAAACCATGAAATCTCTTCCTTAAGCCTAATCGAGTCGAATACACTGGCAGTAAAGATATTTAACGACTTGCCATTTTTACTTAGGTAGTCGTAGAATATCCTACCAATCTCGATGCTTTGAGAGGTATTAGAATTAATATGGAAATCATTTTCTGAAATATCTTTTGCCAAAGACGCTCACATGGATTGCTATCTAAAATCAAGGAAGTATTATAAACATGAATGAACAAAATAATCGGATAAACATGAATGATAAAGAATTAGTTGCGCATGCAGCGCTAGATTATGTCAAAAATAATTCTGTCGTTGGACTTGGGACTGGGTCAACGGCCAATATATTTATCGAAAGCTTAGCAAAAAAAATTTCTAGTGAATCACTTAATATTCAGGTGGTTGCAAGCTCAACAGCAAGCCATGAAAAAGCTAATGCAGTTGGTTTGAATTATATTTCTATGGATAACATAACCGAAATTGATCTCTATATTGATGGTGCTGATGAAATCACAGACAATTTAGAGGTGCTTAAAGGAAGAGGCTACGATCTAATTCGTGAGAAGATCTTAGCAAGAGCCAGCAAGAACTTTATAGTAATTAGCGATCAATCTAAAATGGTATCTAAAATCGGTGAAAAGTACCCAATTCCTATCGAAATAACGCCAATTGCATGGAAAATAACTAAAAATATTATTGAAAAACTGGCAACTAAATGTGAGGTGAGGGAAAATTTAACCAAAAATGCTTTTGCAATAACGTCATACGGAAACTATGTCTTGGACTGCGATTTCAATTACACAAACTTGAAAGAATTGGAAATGGAAATTGCAGGTATCCCAGGTGTGTTTGAGCATGGGTTATTTTTAGGCATAAGTAAGCTAGCTTTAATTGCCGATAATGGTCAGATAAAGAAAATTACCTCTGAATACTCTTAAGAGATAACTTCTACCCCGCCCATATAAGGGATTAGAACTTCTGGAACCTGAATGTCACCATTCTTCAATTGATAGTTTTCCATAATTGCAACCATTGCTCTACCAACTGCGACACCAGAGCCATTCAATGTGTGTAGATATTTATTTTTCTTGTCATCATCACGAAATCTTGCCATAAGCCTTCTAGCCTGGAAAGCTTCACAATTAGAAACTGATGAGATTTCCCTGTAGGTATTCTGTGATGGAACCCATACTTCTATATCAAAAGTTTTTGCAGCACCAAAACCCATATCACCTGAACATAACGATACTACCCGGTATGGTAGATTAAGTTTTTGCATGATACTTTCTGCATGGCCCAGCATTTCCTCTAAGGCCTCATAGCTTTTGTCTGGGTGAGCTATTTGGACCAATTCGACCTTATCAAATTGATGCTGCCTTATCATACCTTTGGTATCCTTACCATATGAGCCAGCCTCAGACCTGAAACATGGGGTTAGCGCCGTCAATTTAATTGGAAGATCATTTTTATCTACAATTGTGTCACGGACAAAGTTGGTTAGTGGAACCTCGCCTGTTGGAATTAAATAAAGGCTATCCTCACTACCACCTTTTTTTGTAATAAAAAGGTCTTCTTCAAACTTTGGTAGCTGCCCAGTTCCCAAAAGTGACTCATTGTTCACTAAATAAGGTGTGTAACATTCTTCATAGCCATGGCCTTGGGTGTGGGTATCGAGCATGAATTGTCCCAGAGCCCTATGAAGTAAAGCTAGCTTTGATCGTATAACTGCAAATCTAGAACCTGATAGCTTGCTGCCCATATCAAAATCAAGGCCTAATCTCTGACCTAAATCCACATGATCTTTTACTTCAAAATCAAAAATTGTTTTATCCCCAACCTCTTTAACAACCATATTATTCGCTTCACTAAGTCCATGTGGCACAGATTTATGAGGAAGATTAGGGACATTAAGTAAATAGTCTTGGATTTTATTTTGAATAGAATTTAAAGCATTATTCTGATTTTTTAGTGACTCATTAATTTGGGCCACATCAGCCATTAACTTCTCCGCATTATTTCCCTTGGACTTTTCTATTCCTATTTTCTTGGAGATATCATTTCTTTTTTCTTGTAGGTCCTGAGCATTGATTTGGTGAACTTTTCTTTGCTTTTCCAGCTCAACAAACAATTCCTTGTCGAATGCAAAGCCCCTGGACCTTAATCTTAAATCCACCTCATCTATTTCATTTCTTAATTCATTGATATCTATCATTTTGACTATTCCGACTTATTTTTTTTATGTTGTTGGTCTAATTGTTTTAAAAATAGTTTTTTTTCACTTATTTTCTTCTCTAATCCACGGTCTGTGGGTTTATAAAATTCTACAGGTTCTAACTCGTCTGGAAAATATTTTTCTCCCGCAGCATAGGCGTGGTCCTCATTATGAGCATATCTGTAATTTTTACCAAATCCAAGATCGCCCATAAGCTTAGTTGGTGCATTTTTTAGATGTATGGGTACGTTAAAGTGGCCTTGATTAGCTATATATCCCTTAACAGTATTGTATGCATGGTAAGCACTATTACTTTTTGGAGCCATTGATAGGTAGATAACTGCATTAGAAAGAGCTAGCTCCGCCTCAGGAAAGCCTAGTCGCTCATAAATCTGGTATGCCTCTAATGCAATTGTTTGAGCCCTAGGGTCAGCCAGGCCAATATCCTCAATTGCAATCCTTATTATACGTCTTGCGAGATACAAGGGGTCTGCCCCACCATCCAGCATTTTAAATAACCAATACAGAGAAGCGTCAGGGTCTGAACCTCTTACCGATTTATGTAGAGCGGAAATTTGATCATAAAATTGATCCCCACCTTTATCAAACCTTCTAGTCTTGTCTGCAACAATTCTCTTAACATCATTTTCATCAATGTCAGCCTTGTTGTCCTTAGCATCGCAGGCTAGTAACATTTCAGCCAAATTAATCAACTTTCTTGCGTCACCGTCGGCGTAACTTACTACCAAATCTCTTGCTGTTTCATTGATGCTTCTTTCTGGATAATGCTCTAAAGCCTTGTCAAGGATTGATTGCAATTCCTGGTCGCTCAAAGTTTTTAAAACATATATCTGGCACCTACTTAACAGTGCTGAATTAACTTCAAAGGATGGATTTTCTGTTGTTGCGCCGATAAAAGTGATAAGACCGGACTCAATATGAGGCAAAAAAGCATCTTGTTGGCTTTTATTAAAACGATGGACTTCATCAACAAATAGGATGGTATTTCTTTGTTGGTGCTCTTTCATGAATTGGGCTTTTTCAATTGCCTCCCTAATTTCTTTTACTCCAGACAGCACTGCAGAGATTGATAGGAACTCAGAATCTACACAGTTTGAAATAACATTTGCAACAGAAGTTTTACCAACTCCAGGAGGGCCCCAAAGAATCATAGAAGGGAGATTATTCCCTTCAATAGCGACTTTTAGTGATTGTCCTTCTCCAAGCAGTTCGATTTGTCCAATAATGTCATCTACTTTTTTTGGTCTTAGTATTTCTGCAAGTGGTTTGGTTAATTTCGCATTCATTTAATTTTTAATGACATCCACACCCTCAGGTATATTAAAAAGGAATGAAGCATCATTTATTAATTGATTATTCACAATGCTGTCAAAATAAATCTGAGTTTTATGATCAAAGTTATCAATAATGTGCATTTCAGATAACAGCCCCCGGTTAAAATGTATTAATACTTTACTAAATGATGCTTCCTGAAGGTTTTTAGGTATGGCCTCAAAAGTATTTTTATACCCTGTTTGCTCTACACTATTAATAATGAAATATTTTGAGGCCGAAGAGCTAACTAGAAGCATTGCTGGACTAATACCTCCTAATTTTTTTAATGGACTAATTACCACTTGCTTTAAATCTGGATCATAAAGATAAAGAAGTTCACCGTCACTGATGATCTGACTTTGAATAGGATTAATGTAATTCCATTTAAAAAAATTAGGTTTTTTGAATAAGAAATCCCCACTGATCTTTTGTACTAAATTCCCTTTCTGATCAATTACTTGCTGGGAAAAATTACCCTTGACCGCCTTCATTTCATTCACTATTTTAGTAAAGCTTGGGTGGTCATTGGCTACCGATATAAGCGAAAAAAAACAAAAAGTGGTTGTAAGAAATAACCTAATCATTATTTGTTGAAATGATTTCACGGTTACCATTGCTTTGCATTGGTGTGACCAAACCTGCTTTTTCCATATCCTCAATAATTCTAGCGGCACGATTATAGCCAATCCTTAAATTCCTCTGAACATAAGATATGGAAGCCTTTCTTGTTCTTAGGACTATCTCAACAGCCTCGTCATACAAGGGGTCTTTTTCTCCCGATGGACTTTCGCTTTCACCGCCAATTAATGAAATATCTGTTGGATTTAAAATTTCTTCCACATAGCGCGGCTCACCTTTTTCTTTCAAAAACCTTACAACCTTATGAACTTCCTCGTCTGAAACAAATGCACCATGAATCCTAACTGGGTAACCAGTTCCTGGTGGCATGTAAAGCATATCTCCCTTTCCTAAGAGGGTTTCAGCTCCCATTTGATCCAATATTGTCCTTGAGTCTATCTTGCTTGACACCTGAAATGCGATGCGAGCTGGAATATTGGCTTTTATAAGTCCAGTTATTACATCCACCGATGGTCTCTGGGTTGCTAGTACAAGATGGATGCCAGAAGCTCTTGCCTTTTGAGCTAATCGGGCAATTAATTCTTCAATCTTTTTACCCATAACCATCATCAAGTCTGCTAGCTCATCTATGACTATGACTATTTGCGGCATTGCTTCTAGCGGTTCTGGGTCTTCTGGATTAAGGCTGAATGGGTTGGTTAAGGGAGATCCTTTTTCATATGCCTCTTTGAATTTTTGATTGTATCCCGCTAAATTTCGCACTCCAAATGTGGACATCAATTTATACCTTCGTTCCATTTCAGCTACCGCCCAATTAAGAGCATGTCCCGCCTGACTCATATCGGTGACTACAGGAGTTAATAAATGAGGGATACCTTCATACACAGAAAGCTCCAACATTTTTGGATCTATCAATATCATACGAACTTCATCTGCTTTAGCTTTATAAAGCAGGCTCAAAACTAAAGCATTGATTGCCACAGACTTTCCTGACCCTGTTGTGCCTGCGATGAGCAAATGAGGCATTCTTGCAATATCAGCTACCTCAGGTTTGCCTGAGATATCTTTTCCAAGCACCAAAGACAGCAATGCTGAAGAATCAGCAAAATTTTTCGAGCTCATGATTTCAGAAAGGTAAACGATCTGCCGATGTGAGTTTGGTATCTCTAGGCCCATGCACGTTTTTCCAGGGATAGTCTCAACCACCCTTACGCTTACTACGGACAATGCTCTCGCAAGGTCTTTTGATAAATTGGTCACTTGACTGCCCTTGACTCCAGGAGCCGGATCAAACTCATACCTAGTAATAACAGGGCCCGGTTGGGCTGAAGTTACTTTTGCCTCAATACCGAAGTCAAGTAATTTTTTTTCGATTAACCTGGAAATAAATTCAATAGTCTCAGATGACTGCGTCTCTTTCTGTAATGGAGGCTCATCAAGCAAGTGTAGTGGTGGCAATTCTGAATCTCCGTCTCCAAAAAGATTGGTTTGCTTTTCTATGGCAACCCGAACACTTTCCTTTATTTCGGTTTTAGCTTCTAATATAGATAATGGTGATCTTTCTGCAAGTTTTTTTCGCTCAGTATGAACAAAATCCGCTCTTTCTTTCTCGAATTTTTTACCTTGTTGACGGTCCTGCCAGTCATAATAATAGTTGTTTAGTTTACTTGCTACATTGCATAAAAAATTTCCAATGCCCTCAGCTATATTGATCCATGACCATCCAGTAAATAAACTAAAACCTATAGCAAACATGACAATTAGAAAAACTAAGGATCCGATATAGCCTATATTTTCAATTAATAATGCGATGGTTGTAGATCCGAGCATACCACCTTGCTCAGAAGGGAAACTTGCATTGATACTGACTATATGACCAGCTTCAAATGAGGATGAAGACAGTATTAATAGAAAAAAACCTAGGTAATGAATGGGAAGAATGTGCTTGGTTCTGTAGTCTTCATTTTCTATTCTAGGGTATATAAGAAAAATACTGTAAATGCTTAAAAAAACTAACCACCATGCTGACATACCGAAAATATAGAGGGTGAAATCAGAAAAATATGCTCCAAAAATTCCGGCTAAGTTAGTCACAACAACTCCGGACTCCACTGCATTGGACCATGAAGGATCTTGAGGGTTGTATGCTCCAAGAGCCAAGGTCATATAAAGCCCAATAAACAATAAAACGAACCATGATGCCTCTCGAAATATTCGGTTGGCCAAAATGCGCGGTGCATTATTGACTAGAGATATTTTTTTTCCTGTTTTTTTTGATTTTTTATTTATTAACAATTTGTATTTTCAATGCCTGGTAATTTTAATAAATTATATCAGGATGTCCTTTAAAAATTGCGTACTTATATGATAAGAGATGAATATTATAAAAATAATGCTTTTATCGTTTGATTGATCGCGCAGGGTCAACTAAAATTAACCATTATCCAATTTAAACCTATAGAAAGCTTTTAATATGCTCAAACATGCACCCCTTATTATTCTTGGTTCAGGTCCAGCAGGTTACTCAGCAGCAGTTTATGCGGCCCGGGCAAACCTTAAACCACTCCTTATAACTGGCATAGCCCAAGGGGGGCAGCTTATGACAACGACTGAAGTTGATAACTGGCCGGCGGATGCTGATGGTGTTATGGGCCCGGAATTAATGAGCCGTTTTGAAAAGCATGCATTAAGATTCAATACAGAACAAATATTTGATCATATTCATACCTGCGAACTATCAAACAAGCCATTTAAGTTGCTCGGTGATAATGACGAGTACACATGTGACGCATTGATTATCTCAACAGGAGCTTCAGCAAAGTACCTGGGTATTGAGAGTGAGTCTGCATTCCTTGGTAAAGGTGTTTCAGCTTGTGCAACATGTGATGGTTTTTTCTATAAAAATCAAGATGTTGCAGTTGTTGGTGGAGGAAATACTGCGATTGAAGAGGCTTTGTATTTATCAAATATAGCTTCCAAGGTAACCATAGTTCATAGACGAGCTGAGTTTAGAGCAGAAGCAATAATGATGGATAAGGTGCATGAAAAAGTGAAAGAAGGGAAAATTATTTTGGAATTGTTTCAAGAATTAGATGAAGTGATTGGTGATGAGAAAGGTGTAACTGGAATCAAAATCAAATCGTCTCAGGATGGGGCAACCAAAGTCATTGGTCTGCAAGGAGTTTTTATTGCTATCGGACACAAACCCAATACAGACATATTCGCAGGACAGTTAGAAATGGAAAATGGCTATATTATTACGCAGTGTGGTCGTAATGGAAACTTTACTGCTACGAGCGTTGATGGTATTTTCGCTGCAGGAGATGTTCAAGATCACATTTATCGTCAAGCTGTTACTAGTGCTGGCACCGGATGTATGGCCGCACTAGATGCAGAAAGATACCTAGCTGCCCATGGCAAATAAAGATGCCACATTCCTTGATGCAGTCAAAGACGTTAATCCTTTAAAGGTTAAATCTAAAACTATTCATTCAACACCAACAAAGCCAAAGCCTATTCCAAGAAAGTTTATTGAGGATGAAAGTAAAGCCTTGCTAGAGTCCTTAAGTGATGAATATATTACCCCCGAGATAGAATCAGATGAAAATAACTCTTTTCTTAGATCTGGGCACTCACCTGATATTATCAAAAGACTAAAAAAAGGTTATTGGACCGTAGAGGGGTCAATTGATCTGCATGGACTGGTATCAGAAGAGGCTAAAGAGTATGTAGTTGAATTTATCCAGGAATGCAAAAGAAAAGGGGTTCGGTGTATTCGAATTATTCATGGTAAGGGATATGGCTCTTTTAACAGAGAGCCAGTTCTTAAAAAGAAAGTTAGGAATTGGTTAAGCCAAAAAGATGAGGTTATAGCTTTTTCTGAAGCACCAAAACATGATGGCGGAAGCGGTGTTGTGATCGTTCTTTTAAAGAGCAGTAATTAAATAGGCGTTACGGTACAGACTGCCTGAGCTGCAATTCCCTCCCCCCTTCCTAATGCACCCATTTTTTCTGTGGTGGTAGCTTTAATATTAATTTGCGATCTTGCACAACCACAGTCTTGTGAAATGTTTTCAATCATCTTTTGGGTATGTGGGCTGATTTTTGGTAGTTCACAAATGACAGTGCAATCTATATTTATAATAGCAAATCCCTCTTTTTGGAGTATTGCAATAACTGACCTGAGAATGTCTCTAGAATTAATTCCCTTAATGCTAGGATCGTTGTCAGGAAAATGTTGCCCAATATCGCCTTTTCCAATAGCACCCAATAATGCATCACAGATCGCATGAAGCAAGACATCGGCGTCAGAATGGCCATCAAGGCCATGAGTATGCTCAATCCTAACTCCACCTATAATACAGGGCCTTCCTAAAACCAGCCGATGAACGTCAAAACCTTGACCTATTCTGATCATATAATTCCTTGATTTATAATTTGTATAGCGCTTTGAGCTCTCAACAAATCTTCTGGGTAGGTAATTTTAAAATTTAATGCACTACCTTTAAAAATTTTAGGTTTAAGTCCCGTAGCTTCAATTGCCTCCGCCTCATCAGTTGGGCACCCATTAAAACTTTGGATAGCTTTTTTTAAAACATTGCACTTAAACATTTGTGGGGTCTGAGCTAGCCATAGAAATTCTCTTTCTTCAGTGGCAATTACTTCTAAGCGTTTATTCACTCTTTTCACAGTGTCTGGAACAGGGAAAGCGACGATTCCACCAACCTTGTCTACAGATATCTCCATGATAAATTTATTGACAATCGATTCCGTTATTCCTATTCGTGCCGCATCATGAACCAATATCCAATCATCATCCTTACCTTCACCAATTTCTAATAAAGTGTTAAGTACGGTTTGAGCGCGGCTTTCTCCTCCACAATAAAGAATATTAGTTTTTTTAGAAAACTGGAAGCTCCCAGAAGAAATAAATTTTTCATTTGGGTGAAGTGCTATGGATATAGAATCAATAAGATGCACCCTAGAAAATATTCCCTCGATGTATTCAATGATAGTTTTATTTCCAATTCGTGCAAATTGTTTTGGAGTTGTTTGGCCTATTCTAGAACCACTTCCAGCGGCCGGGATGATTACATGAATTTTTGACATGCTAAGATTTTAGCATGCCAATTTCTTCATTTACACATTTGAATTAATCTGATGAAACAGAGCTCACTTTATGGATAGAGATATCTGCACCATTAAACTCTTCTTCTTGGGTCAGCCTTATATTAAAAGCTTTATGAATAAGACCGTAAATTATAAACCCTCCAACAAGAGCTACAATGACACCAGTAATTGTTCCAGCAAGTTGCGACATAAAAGTCACGCCTCCTAAACCTCCAAACATTTCTAAACCAAAAATACCTGCTGCAATTCCACCCCATGCTCCACAAATACCATGTAATGGCCATACACCCAACACATCATCAATCTTCCATTTATTCTGTGTAAGTGAAAATGTCCAGACAAATAAGCCGCCAGCGACTAGCCCAACAGCCAGCGCGCCTAGAGGGTGGAATAAATTAGAGCCTGCACATACGGCGACAAGGCCTGCTAAAGGTCCATTATATAAAAATCCTGGGTCATTTTTTCCAATTACCAAAGATGATAATGTACCCCCAACCATAGCCATTAATGAATTAACTGCAACAAGCCCAGTAACTCCCTCAAGTGTTTGAGCAGACATTACGTTAAAACCAAACCAACCGACTGTTAAAATCCATGACCCAAGCGCTAGGAACGGAATACTAGAGGGAGCAAATGCGTTTAGTTTTCCATCTTTTGTATACCTGCCATGACGTGCACCAAGAATTAATACTGCTGTAAGAGCAATCCAACCACCCATAGCATGAACAACAACCGAGCCTGCAAAATCATTAAAAGGTGCGCCAAACTGATTAGTTAAGAATTCTTGGTAACCATAATTTCCATTCCATACAGCGCCCTCAAACAGAGGGTATAAAAAACCAACCAAAATAAATGAAGCAATTAATTGAGGATTGAACTTAGCTCTTTCTGCGATACCTCCAGAAATAATTGCAGGAATTGCTGCAGCAAAAGTCAAAAGAAAGAAAAATTTTACCAACTCGTACGCGCTCTTATCACTGAGTGCAGTCGCGGCACCGTAAAAATCAACCCCGTAAGCGATGCTATAACCTATAAAGAAATAGGCAATTGTCGAAACTGAAAAATCAGCCATAATCTTTGCCAATGCGTTTACTTGATTTTTTTCACGCACCGTTCCCACCTCGAGGAATGCAAAGCCTGCATGCATAGCTAGGACCATAATAGCTCCCAGCAAAATAAATAAAACATTACTTTGATCTACTAAGCTTTCCATTTTTCAAATCCTTTAAAAACGATAATTTAATTTGCAGATTATTTTAGATGAAGTATCTAAAAATGTGCGCCAAAAAAGAAAATATAATTAATTTTTCCAATAATTAATAATAATTTGCATTGTATTGGTGCATATTTGAGATTTGGGTAAAAACTTAAAGCTGTCTTTTTAGCCTAAAGAAATTTAATATACTCAAATGCTTGATATTATTTTTCTTATCCTGGTTACCGGTTTAGTACTTTTTTGGTTGGACTCTATATCTAAAAGAGAGGAAGCAGTTAAGCATGGTAAAAAATTAGCCAATGAATTTAGTCTTCAGCTTCTAGATGATACGGTTCATTGCAGTAAAATAACGATCGTTCGAACGACTGACAACTGGCCGTCCCTGGAGCGTATTTATTTTTTCTATGTAAGCTCAAACAATGAAAACCGAATCCATTGTCAACTAACATTGGTGGGTAAAAAAATTATTGGTTGGCATATACCGCCATATCCGCAATAAAATAATTATGTACATAGGAAGATTTGCACCCACCCCCTCTGGCCCACTTCATTTTGGATCCATTGTTACTGCAATTGCTAGCTTTTTAGATGCAAAGTCAAACCAAGGGATGTGGCTTGTTAAAATTGATGATATTGATCAGCCAAGAATTCGTAAGGGGGCAGAATTACAAATTTTAAACGGCCTTGAAAAGCTTGGGCTCATTTGGGACGGTGATGTCATTCATCAAAGCGAACGGAAAGAGCATTACCAATCATACGTCAACGATTTAAATGAAAAGGGTTTGCTTTATAGTTGCAAATGCACAAGAAAAACTGTCAACGGCTCTTCAGCAACCGGGGCTGATGGTTCAATTTATAATGGAACTTGCCGAGAAAGATATTATAAGGAAGAGAAAGGCTCGTCATTAAGAATAAGGGTTATAGATAAAACTATTTCCATTGCCGATGATATTCAAGGGGCAATATCACAGAATCTTTACAGCGAAATTGGAGACTTTATAGTCAAAAGATCCGATAATATTTTTTCCTATCAACTTTCAGTCGCTGTAGACAATCATCTAGATAATATAAGTCATATCGTAAGGGGTTATGACCTGCTTAACTCGCTTCCGCGGCAATACTATTTACACGAGGTCATGGGATTTAATTTTCCTAAAAGTAGCCACATACCAATTGTAACTTTAAAGGGGAGGAAGCTGAGTAAAGGTTATGGTGATAGTGCTTCCATTCAGAATTGTGAAAGATTAATTTGGATTAATGCTTTAACTTTTTTAGGTCAACCAACAAAGGACTATGAGCCCATAATGAATATTGATGAAATCATTAGTCATGCCATCATCAATTGGTCAGCAAATAGAGTTATGTGCTCTTCTGAAAAAGAAATTGACGGGCATATTCATAAATAATTATGCTAGCCGCAACCCCAACATTTAACGACTCAATGTTATTTGTCATTGGGATCGATAGCATTTGATCTGATTTTTCTAATAGCATCGGATTTATGCCCCTCCCCTCGTTGCCTAAAACAAAAGCAACGTTCTTTTCGAGCTTCCTTCTTAATACTGACTCGCCCTTCATACCCAGACAAAAAGTTGAAAAGTTAAATCCGTCTATCAATAAAGCTAAGTCTTGTTGCTGATAGCAAGTTAAGACAAATTGAGCACCCTGACTCCCTCGTATGACTTTTGGAGACCAAAGGTCACAACAGCCCTTGGAAAGAAATACAAGCTTATTACCAGCGGCAGCATGGGTTCTTAGAATGGCGCCAAGATTTCCTGGGTCTTGAATATCATCTAGTAGCAAATGAAAGCCATTATCATTTTTGTAAGGCGAAAATTTTGGTATGTCAATAATGGCCATTAACCCAGTGACGGAATGAAGGTCTGAAATAGCGCAAAATAGCTCATGACTTAAAACGTGTATTTTTTTCTCAGGATGATTGGCAAGTAATTCTTTATTCTCATCAGTTTGAACTGATGCGTCCACTATAAATTCCTCTACCTGCCTCCCACTTTCGTGGCACGTATTAATTAAATGAGAGCCATCTAAAATCGTTTTACCTTCTTCAAACCTAAAGGCTTTGGTGCTGTAGAGCTTCTTAAATTTTTTAAACGCAGTGCTATTTCTAGATTTTATAACTAATGAGCTCATCTTTATTGGACCAAAGGTGGGAGAGGTTTTAATCGGTATCCAGCCTCCCTGAAAAGATTTAGTAACCCGTTGCCACCCCCCAAATGAGAAGCGCCAACCGCAATAAATAAATTATTGCCATTCGCTAAGTCCAGGATTCTGTCAAAAAATAATTGGTTACGCGCATATATCAACTTTTCTTTCATTTTTTCCCACATTTTCTCTGAAACGAGATTGCTTGTGATTAATTCATCAGTATGCAGGATTGTTTCAGGATTAAAGGTTAAGTAGGCACTCATTAGAGCCTCATAATCTTTTTCTTTAATATCACTATTTCTATTTAAAACAGTTTTCAACATTTCAATCTGCTCGTCTATATGAAAAGTATCCAAAACGCCAAAATGTTCTGGGACTGTCTCTAAGCCCTGAACAACCATCAATGAATCTTCAGCCTTACGCTTCAACAAATTATCTTGATTAAAGGGTGTGATTGGTCTTGGTGAATTAAAAATAATAGCCACCAGCCAAGGCTTCATCTCTAAGATAGTTTCTAGGGGAATGGTATGGAAGTATGCGAGCCCTTTAACCTGGTCTATATCATCTTCATCTAGGGATTTTTCATAACAAGACTTGTTTCCAAACAAGACACTAGGGTCTTGAATCTCATCAGTCTCCATTAAAAAGGTATTAGAAGACTTTAGGCCCCTTAGAACTTCGGGATGAAAATCAGAAACCCTATTGTCATCTGTATGAATGGTCCCGAAAAGGAAATGGGTTATTCCTGTTGGTGATGTTATCTCCCAGTAAACTGATTGTTCGATTGCTTGGACCGGCAAGGTTAGCGTCACTAGAACAAGCAAATATAGCAATTTAGATATGGGCATTAGCTAGATTTCTCAAATTAATTTGTAACGATTAGAATCATATCAGCAAACTACTATCTCTTTACTAAACTCAGAGACAATTCAGTTAGAATTGCTATAAATGTATAATTAAGCGTTAAATATGAAACACCCTGATAGCAAAGGATTAAACTCCGTTCAATTCTATATAACCACAAAATATAGTTGTGGTTATATTAAACATCGTAGCGCCCAGTCGATGGTGGCAACCCCCTACAAAACCATTGGCTCAGATATTTACAGCAACCTTATTCATAAAGGCTTTAGGAGAAGTGGACAGTATGTTTACAAGCCTCATTGCGGGGAATGTCAAGCATGTATTCCTATAAGGTTATCGACCGCATCTTTTTTAATAAGCCGCTCTCAAAAAAGAGTAAAAAAAATACATTCTCATATCACGGCTCGAATACTCCCATTAGAATTTTCAGATGAGCATTATGAGCTTTATATAAATTATCAGAATAAACGCCATCGAACTAAAAGTAGCCAGGAAGACGATATTGGTGATTACCATGATTTTTTAATTAAAAGTAATATGCAAAGCAAGCTAATTGAATTTAGGGATGACGGTGAGCTCGTGATGGTAACTATCATTGATGAACTAAAAAATGGTTTATCGGCAGTTTATACATTTTATGACTGCAATAACACCAAATACAGTCTGGGGACCTTTTCTATCTTGTGGTTGCTAAATTATTGTCTAAATAAAAAAATTCCATATCTGTATCTTGGTTATTGGATTAAGCAAAGTTTAAAAATGGCTTATAAGATTAATTTTAAACCTTATGAGCTTTTGATTAATGATGTATGGCAAGAGGCTTCCAGTTAGTTGCGTGATACAATTTTCTTTTAAAATAAAATGTGTGAAATGAAAAATTTATTAATTTTTGGTGTAGGTTTGATAGGTGGCTCTATTGCGCTAAAAGTAAAAAAAGACACTATATTTGATAGAGTCGTCGGGGTGGGTCGGGATAAAGGCAGACCTCTTGATAGCTTTGTTAAAAACGGCATGCTGGATGAGGTGGCTAAAAATATTGAAGAAGCAATAAGTTCTGCAGATCTAATTGTAATAGCAGCCCCAGTTGCACAGACAAGAAGTATTCTAAAAAATATTCATCCTTATCTCACTGTGGATTGCCTGATAACTGATGTTGGAAGCACAAAGTCTAATGTTATGTTAAATGCTAAAGAAATTCTTGGCGAGAAATTTAACCAGTTCATAGGTTCACATCCGATTGCAGGATCTGAAAAGCATGGGCCTGAGGCCGCTGATGCTCATTTATTTGAGGGTAAAAATATCGTTATCACCCCACACGAAAGAACCAACAAACAGCAAATAGAATTGCTTGAAAAGTTTTGGGTGAGCATGGGTGGGATTGTCTCAACAATGAACCCCTCTCAACATGATGAAATATTTTCTACCGTAAGCCATCTTCCTCACCTCCTAGCTTTTGCTTTAGTTAACTTAATCAACAATAAAAAATCAAAAGATCAATTGCTAGAGTTTGCCGCCAGCGGATTTCGAGACTTCTCAAGAATTGCTGCAAGCTCCCCTGAGGTTTGGCGAGATATTTCGCTTGCAAACAAAAAAGCAGTGGTTAGTGATTTGAAGCTTTATCAAAAAGAAATTGATACGCTTATAAGATTGATTGATGAGAAACAAACAGATGAGTTGAACGATTATCTTTCTGAGGCCAGCACCACAAGATCAGAATGGATAGAAAGCAAAAAGTGACCCCATACATCTTAAAAAGCCGGACTGGAATTAACGGGAGCATTACCTTACCAGGTTCAAAGAGTATAACTAATCGAGTGATATTGTTATCTAGCTTGTCGAACAAGCAAACACTTATTAGGAACTACCTTCAATCCGATGATACACACTTCATGTTAGAAGCCCTTGAAAAGTTAGGTGTAGTGATAGAAAAAAAAGGTAGTGAAATTATGGTTCATGGCACAAACGGGTCATTTCCCAACAAGCACTGTGAACTTTTTTTAGGGAATGCTGGCACTGCCTTTCGTCCGCTCACTGCAGCCTTATCTATGATGGAAGGTCATTACAAGCTTACTGGGGTCGATAGGATGCATGAGCGGCCCATCAAAGACTTAGTTGACGCACTTAAACAACTTGGGGCAAGGATAAATTATCTGAAAAATGATGGGTTTCCACCCTTAGAAATTCTCCCTATAACCAAAAAATCTATCAACAAAATTTCAATCAAGGGCAATGTATCAAGCCAATTTCTTACCTCAATACTGATGTCAGCCCCTTTGCTCAATCAGCCTCTCTCGATTAATTTGGATGGAGAGTTAATTTCTAAACCCTATATTAATATCACCCTCAGGCTTTTAGAAAAGTTTGGAGTTACGTTTAATAACAAGAATTGGAGTGAGTTTGACCTTAAGGCGACATCCCTATATCGCAGCCCTGATGAAATATGGGTTGAGGGTGATGCATCTTCTGCTTCTTATTTTTTTGGCGCAGCAGCTATTGCAGGAAAAATAGAAGTGCATGGTATAAACAAAGATAGTATTCAGGGCGACCTCAACTTTCTTGATGTTATAAGTGATATGGGAGCCAAAGTTACTTACAAAGACAAATCTATAATTGTTGAAAAAGCAAATGCGTTAAGAGGGCTTAAAGTAGATTGTAAAATGATTCCGGATGCTGCTATGACGCTTGCAACAATGGCATTATTTTGCATCGGTACAACTAAACTAATAAACATAGCTAGCTGGAAAGTTAAAGAAACGGATCGCATTGAGGCGATGAGTAATGAGCTGAAAAAGTTAGGGGCTGTTGTTCATTCAACAAATAACTCAATAAGTATCACCCCTCCCCCAAGAATTAATAATAATGTTGCTATTAACACCTATGATGACCACCGAATGGCAATGTGCTTTTCTTTAGTCTCGTTGTCCCAGCAAAATATCATTATTAATAATCCGGAATGCGTAAACAAGACGTATCCTAATTTTTTCAAGGACTTTGAAAGTGTTTAATAAGGAGAGGTTAAAACTGCCTTTTCTGATCGCTATTGATGGCCCTGCCGGCTCTGGAAAAGGGACTGTAGCAAAGATTCTAAGCCAAAAATTGGATTTAAATTATTTAGATTCAGGTGCCATATATCGATTAATCGCCTTGAGCAGCTCAAAAGCCAATATTAATCAAGACGACGCTAGGTTAATTACTAGGCATCTAAGCGACATAGACATCAAGTTTATTGATGGGCAAGCCTTTTTAAACGGTATAGAAGTCTCGGAAGAAATAAGAGCGCAAGAAGTTGGAAAAATAGCTTCCAAAATTGCACAACATATTGAGGTTAGAAAACAAATATTAGAGCTTCAGCGAGGCTTTTTTTGTGGTCGTGGACTTGTTGCCGAAGGTCGGGATATGACCACGGTGGTTTTTCCAAATGCCGACCTTAAGATTTATCTAGATGCGAGCCCAAAAGAAAGAGCGAAAAGAAGATATAAACAGTTGATATCAAAAGGAATTGATGCTAATATCACCAACCTTGCTGAGGAAATAAAAACAAGGGATAGACAGGACATGGAAAGGCTTTATTCTCCCCTGTTAGTAGCAAAAACGGCTAATGTATTAAATTCAGACGATCTGAGCATTGATCAAACTGTAGATAAAATTATCTTACTCCTCAAAGATAAGCATTAAAAAATAAAAGCGCTAATGGCACCAATCATTAGCATTTATTAAATCACCCCATCGCTAGTTGGGATTAAACAAATTAAGGTTAATTATATTTCATGGCAACCACAGAAAAAGTAGAAAAGTTAGATCCAGAAAGTTTTGCAGCATTATTTGAAGAAAGTATGTCTTTGAAAGAAATGCGTCAAGGTGAAGTCATTACAGCCGAAGTTATTTCAGTTGAAAATGATTTTGTAATCGTAAATGCTGGGCTAAAATCAGAAAGCGTTATTAAAACAGAGGAATTTCTGAGTGACAGTGGCGATATTGAAGTTGCTGTTGGTGATTTGGTAAAAGTAGCTATTGAGAAATTAGAAGATGGTTATGGGTCAACAATCTTATCAAGAGATAAAGCGAAAAAACTTCAAGCATGGATTGACCTAGAAGAGGCCATGGAAGAAGGAAGAATTGTTAATGGATTTGTAAGTAGTCGAGTTAAAGGTGGTCTAAGAGTGACTGTTAACGGTATAATGGCATTCCTTCCAGGATCATTAGTCGACATAAGACCTGTAAAAGACACCACGCCATTTGAGAATAAAGAATGTGAGCTTAAGGTTATCAAAATAGACAAGAAGAGAAATAATGTAGTTGTTTCTAGAAAAGCTGTAATGGAAGAGCAATCAGGAACAGATAGAGAATCCGTACTAGAATCTATTGTAGAGGGTGCTAATGTTAAAGGTATAGTTAAGAATATTACTGACTACGGAGCATTTGTTGATTTAGGTGGTATTGATGGTTTGCTTCACATAACTGATCTAGCATGGAAGCGTATAAAGCATCCATCAGAAATTTTAAATGTTGGCGACGAAATTGAAGCCAGAGTCCTAAAATTTGATCAGGAAAAAAATAGAGTGTCCCTAGGATTAAAACAACTTGATGATGACCCATGGGTTGGTTTAGGAAGAAGATATCCAGTTAAAACAAAACTATTCGGTAAGGTTTCAAACCTAACAGATTACGGAGCATTTATAGAAATTGAAACAGGCATCGAAGGCTTGGTTCATGTATCAGAAATGGATTGGACAAACAAAAATATTCATCCAACAAAAGCTGTTCAATTAGGTGATGAAGTTGAAGTAATGATTCTTGAGATAGATGAAGACAGAAGAAGGTTGTCATTAGGTATGAAACAATGCCAAGCAAACCCGTGGGAAGATTTTTCAGCTAATCATAAAGTAGATGACAAAATAACCGGAAAAATTAAATCAATTACAGATTTTGGTATCTTTATTGGTTTACCTGGGGAGATCGATGGCTTAATTCACCTCTCAGATATTTCATGGACTGATAGTGGTGAAGAGGCTGTTAAAAAATATAAAAAAGCCGATGAATTAGAAGCGATTATCATTTCTATTGATGTGGATAAAGAGAGAATTTCTCTGGGCATTAAACAGCTAACAGAGAATCCAAACCCAGAAACTGCAGAAAAATCAGATAATACAGCAGAAGAAAAAGTTCCAAAAGCTAAAAAAGCTGCTGCAAAAAAATCTGAACCTGAGGTAACTGATGGTGGGACAACCAATCTTGGTGCTCTATTAAAAGCAAAACTTGATGATAAAAAATAAGTAAGTAAGTTGACTAAATCTAAATTAATCAATCTACTGGCCAGCCGATTCTCGCAGCTAGTCCATAAAGATGCGGAGCTATCAGTTAAAGCTATACTTGACTCGATGTCTGCATCTCTGATTAATAAAGATAGAATAGAAATAAGAGGATTTGGTAGCTTTAGTCTTAATTTTAGACCTTCACGAATGGGAAGAAATCCTAAATCAGGCGCTCAAGTCCATGTGCCAGAAAAATTCGTTCCTCACTTCAAAGCAGGAAAGGAATTGAGGGTTAGAGTTGATAAGTAAAGCGAATGAAAGAAACAATAAAAGCATATTTTTTAAAAAATATGCTTTTTTTTTAATTTATAAAGTAATCTACATCTATGGTTGAATTTGAATTTTGGTGGTTACTCGTAATACCCTTTTTCTTTGGGTTGGGATGGATTGCGGCCAGAATTGATATTAAGCAAATTATATCTGAAAGTACAGACTTCCCAGCAGCCTATTTCAAGGGCATCCACTACCTTATAACCAATCAATATGAGAAAGCAACTGAGTCATTTTCTGAAGCAGTAAAAGCCAATGACAATTCGATGGAAATTCATTTTGCTTTAGGAAGCCTTTTGCGAAGAACCGGGCAAATAGATAAGGCTATCAGCCTACATCTTGACCTACTTGAAAACAGAGAGATGAATATTGACCAACAGGAATCGGTTAAAGCTGAGTTAGCTCAAGATTATTTCAAAGCAGGACTTTATGATAGGTCAGAAAAATTACTGTTAAGTTTGACAAAGGATAGTTATGAGCAATTTAAACTCAATACCCTTCTTGAAATTTATGTCAAAGAGAGGGATTGGGAAAAGGCCATTAAAATGGCTTCGCAACTTGAAAAGATATCCGGAGTGTCTTTTAGGAAAGAGATAAGTCATTATTACTGTGAATTGGCCGTTTCTATGATTATCTCTAAAAAATATAGTGACGGTAGTAAATTTCTTTTGCAGGCGATAGAGGAGCATAAAAACTGTGTGAGAGCTAATATTTTGCTTGGGGATGTCCATGAAAGTCAGGGGATGATTGATGAAGCTATTTCCTATTGGCAAAAAATTGAATATCAAAAACCAGAATACCTTGGGTTAGTAGCCTCTAAAATTATAAAGGCCTACCAGGCTGAAGGTAAAATCAATGATGGCCTGTCTATTTTATCGAGATATTATGATTTATATAATTTGAGAACACTGCTAAATGTATTGTATGAAGCCGTGATTTCAAATGAAGGGCCAGGAAGTGCAGAAAAAATAGCGAGAAACGAACTGATTCAACGCCCAAGCTTACTAGCCTTGGACCAGTTATTTCAAGCATTAGCGATGAACAAAAACACACAAATAGACAATATAGAACTAATACAACAAACCATTAAAAATACTATTAGTATTCGAAGGTTCTACGTTTGCAACATATGCGGTTTTAAAGCTAAGCAATTTCACTGGCAATGCCCTGCATGTAATGGCTGGGAGTCACTTCCATCCGAGCCGAAGGATATTGCCTTGGATGAACCATCTTAATGACTAAGAAAGTTAGAATTTTTGTAGCATTGGATTATGCAGACGAGGTCTCTGCTCACCAAATAATCGATCATTTATCTCCCACGCTCTGTGGCGTGAAGATTGGTAAGGAGTTATTTACAGCCGCAGGTCCAAAGATTGTAGAGTATGCTCAAAAAAAAGGCTTTGAAGTCTTTCTAGACCTTAAGTATCACGATATACCAAATACAGTAAAAAAAGCCTGCCAAAGTGCTGCAGCACTGGGTGTTTATATGGTAAATGTTCATGCTCTTGGCGGATCTGAAATGATGATTGCTGCAAAGGAAGGGCTAGCTCTCTCATCCCATAAACCCTTACTTATCGCGGTAACGTTACTAACAAGTCACGATCAAAAAAACCTAGAAGAAATGGGTGTGCAAAAAAATATGCGTGACGAAATTATTCATCTTGCAAACAATGTTGCTAGCTGTGGCTTAGATGGCATTGTATGTTCAGCAAATGACTTAAAATTTCTTAAACCCTTGCTCCCCTCTACCTTTGCCTTTGTAACTCCTGGAATTCGATTACTAGATTCAGCTAATGATGATCAGAAAAGAATCACCACTCCTGAAGAAGCCGTAGCATTAGGTTCAACAATGCTTATTATTGGAAGACCGATAACGCAATCTGGGGATCCAAATGCAGCCTTAAAAATGATTAGAAAAAAAATTCTCGATGACTAATTGTCTGTATTCGAGTGAATCATAGCATCGACATCCTTCTGCTCGACCCTCTTCAGCAGGTGTTCATATTTATTAATAGTTGTAACCTGAGCTGTAAGCTTTTCTATAGACAGAAAATCATCCTCATTAAAGAATAATGCAACCTTATGTGTAAGTTCAGGCATGATCGGGGAAAGATATATGCATAATAGCCTAAAAGATTGAAGGGCTGCCGAACAAACCTCATGAAAGTAAGAATTAACAATGTGATTGGAATCGTCTTTTGCCAAAATCCAAGGCTCTTTATTGTTTACAAATTCATTTACCGATTCGATATGGGTGATAAGTAATCGACAAATTTTACTGAATTGTCTTGCCTCAAACAATTCCATTATCTCTTCTTTAGACATCATAATTGCCTTTACAAGATCCTGAGATTCAATTTCATTGAATTCATCTGTAAGCATAATTTTATTGTCAAAAAACTTAGTAACAAATCCTGACGTTCTACTTGGGATATTAACAAGCTTACCGACTAAGTCACTATTCACCTTAACAATAAAATCATCTAAGTTAAGGTCGATATCGCCCATAGAATCATTTAGTTTGGAAAAATAATAATACCTTAGGTAATCAGGAGTTTTAAATGCATCAATATAGCTTCGTGCAGTAATAAATGTCCCTCTTGATTTTGACATTTTTTCACCATTAACAGTAAGAAAGCCATGAGCAAAAACTTTAGTAGGTGTTCTATGTCCTGAATACTTTAAAGTTGCAGGCCAAAATAACGCATGAAAATATAGTATGTCTTTTCCAATAAAGTGCACTAATTCGGTCTTTGAACCATCACTCCAGAACTCATCGTAAGATAAGTTATTCTTATCGGCATAGTTTTTAAAGCTTGCCATATACCCTATTGGGGCATCAAGCCAAACATAAAAAAACTTACCCGGAGCCCCAGGTATTTCAAAACCGAAATAAGGTGCATCTCTAGAAATATCCCAATCGACTAAACCAGATTTGAACCATTCTTGTAATTTATTTGATGCTTCTTTCTGTAGGGTGTCAGATTTTGTCCATTTAGATAAAAAGTCCTCACACTCAGAGAGCTTGAAAAAATAATGTTCAGTTTTTTTCTTAATAGGTTTTGATCCTGTTAAAACTGAGTACGCACCAATTAAGTCAATTGGGCTGTATGTTGTTCCGCACGATTCACAGGAGTCTCCATATTGATCATTAGCTTTGCATTTTGGGCATGTACCTTTGATAAATCTGTCGGGTAAAAACATATTTTTTTCATCATCATAAAATTGTTCTATTTCCTTTGCTTCAATTTTATTATTTACAACTAAGGAGTTATAAAGAGCTTCAGATAAATTCTTATTTTCTATTGAATTAGTAGAATAGAAATTATCAAAAGAAATATTAAAGTCAGAAAAATCAGCGCTATGTTCCTTGTGAACTTTTTCAACAAGCTGCTCAGGCGATATACCTTCCTTCTCAGCTCTCAGCATAATAGGGGTTCCATGAGTATCATCTGCACAAATATAATGAATTTCATTACCAGCAAGACGCTGATACCTCACCCATATATCAGTTTGAATATATTCCACAAGATGTCCAAGGTGTATACTACCGTTTGCATAAGGCAAAGCCGATGTTGCAAGAATTTTACGCATAATTGTTAATATCTTATGAGGTGTTAGTTTAAAATCGTATGTTATTTTAACAAATAAGTAAGAGCATTCCCACGAGTTATAAATTTATTTTAACGAAAGAAAATTAAATGAGTATTGAAAAAAAAATTACGGACGAATTAGTAAACACCAAGTTTCCTGGTACTGACATATCCTTTATTAAAGAAAAAAATATAAAAAAAATTACTGTGGATGAGTCAGGGATCGAGATCAAAATAGAATTAAATTTTTCCGCTGCAAAACAAGTATCGGTAATAAAAAATATTATTCAAGAAAAAATTGCCCTACTAACTCCTGTAAAAACTAATGTTTTGCTAAGCTTTAATGTCAAAAGTCATTTAGTTCAGCAAGGTCTAACACCCTTAAAAGGTGTAAAAAATATTATTGCAATTGCTTCTGGAAAAGGTGGCGTTGGTAAGTCGACAACTGCCGTTAATCTAGGTCTTGCATTATCCTTAGAGGGAGCTCGCGTCGGTATTTTAGATGCAGATATCTATGGGCCAAGCCAACCAAAAATGCTCGGTATAAGTAATGAAAAGCCTGCTAGTAAGGATGGTAAGACAATGGAGCCACTTCTTGCTCATGGAATTCAGGTTATGTCGATTGGCTTTTTGGTTGATCAGGAAACGCCTATGGTGTGGCGAGGCCCTATGGTGACCAGCACACTTGAGCAATTACTAAAAGAAACTAACTGGGATAATCTTGATTACCTTATTATCGATCTTCCACCAGGAACAGGAGATGTACAGTTGACGTTAGCTCAAAAAATACCAGTTACCGGGGCAATTATTGTTACTACTCCACAGGATATCGCACTTTTAGACGCCAGAAAAGGTCTTAAAATGTTTGAAAAAGTAAACGTGCCTATTATTGGTATTGTAGAAAATATGTCGACATATATATGCAGTAACTGCGGTCATGAGGAGCATATTTTTGGTGAGGGAGGAGGATTACAAATGTCTGAGGACTATCATGTTGACTTACTGGGAAGTCTGCCATTGGATATTTCTATCAGAGAACAGCTGGATAACGGGGTACCCACAGTTGTTAGTGGAAAACATGAGAAAATAACTGCAATCTATTCAGCAATAGCCATAAAAACATCGCTAAAAATTGCAGCTCTTAATGAGGATAGCAGTAATAAATTTCCAAAAATTGTTATCCAGAAAAGCTAGATTACATCAAAAGTATATATTTTTAGCTCATCTATAGCAGAAATATTAGAAGCAGGTAGGTCAATTTTTTTCTGCCATTGGACGAATGCATCAACCTTATTTTTACCAGTTATTAGAAACAAAGTATTCTTGCTTCGACTAAGTCTTGAAGATGTTATTGAAACTCGCTCTGAAGGAGGTTTTGGTGCATCAAAAACTGCAACAGCATTTTTCGAATTATCCCAGTCATGGCCAGGAAAAAGACTTGCGGTATGTCCGTCTTCACCAAAACCCAAAAGTACTAAATCAAAATCTCCAACCTCATTTAGAATGCTGTCGTAATGATTCGCTGCAACGATATTTCCTTTTTCACCATCAATAAAATGAACCTGTTCATGGGGTATTGGAGCCTTACTTAATAAACATTCTCTAGCCATAACACTATTTCTTTCTGGATGATCCGAGGGTAAACATCTTTCATCACCAAAAAAAATATGCCATTTAGACCAATCGGTATTCATATGACAAAGTTTAGAATAAATACTTTTTGGTGTCCCTCCTCCACATAGTACTAAATAAAAGGACTTTCTCGCCCCAATACTTTCATTTGCTTTTTTTATAATATAAGAACATGCGTCATTCTCAAATTTCTCAAGGCTGTCAAAAGATGTATGTTCAAAACTATTGTGATTCATGTATATCCTAAGAATAAGTTGAATTTTTTATGTGAGTTTTTGCTATAATTCTGGCTCTTGTTAAACATAAGCAAAGATTAATCCAAAAGATTAACAAATTTTATACTTCAACAAAAGGAAAAAAATGAAAATTGCAATGCTTGGTCTAGGAAAAATGGGTGGGAATATGTCTGCACGCCTAATTCGCAATGGTGTTTCAGTGGTTGGTTATGATAATAGTCAGGCAGTAGTAAAGGAGCTTGAGGAAACAGAAGGGCTAATTCCATCCACCTCTGTTATAGACGCTTTATCGAAACTGGACGAACAAAAAATTGTTTGGATGATGCTTCCTGCAGGTGAGATAACTGAAAACCAGATACACGAATTAGTTCCTCTGCTTAACAAGGGTGATGTAATTATTGACGGTGGAAACTCTAACTTTAAAAGAAGTGTAAAAATGGGTGCAATGTTAGAGGAGCACGGTATTGGTTTTATGGATTGCGGAACGTCAGGGGGAGTTTGGGGTCTAGATAATGGGTATTGTCTAATGGTAGGAGCTAATGATGAGGTAGCTAAAATAGTTGAGCCAGCACTAAGGGCGTTAGCAGTTACCCCCCAAAATGGATGGTTACATGTTGGTCCAGTTGGCTCAGGTCATTTTACAAAAATGATTCATAACGGCATTGAATACGGAATGATGGAGTCATTTGCTGAAGGACTTGAGCTTCTTAAAGGTAGGGAGGAATTTAAAATTGATGTAGCTCAAGTAACAGAATTGTGGCGCCATGGTTCAGTTGTGCGAAGCTGGTTGCTTGACTTAACCGCTGAAGCATTAAAGAACGATCCAACGCTAGATGATATTGCACCTTTTGTACCAGATTCTGGAGAAGGCCGATGGACTGTTGTTGAATCAATTGAGCAAGGAATACCTACACCCGTTCTTACGCTTGCCCTTCAAGTTAGATTTAGAAGCCAAGAGAAACAAAAAGGCTATGGTTACAAACTCCTATCAACTATGAGAAATGCCTTTGGTGGGCATGTAATGAAAAAAAGGGGTTAATCATAAATGGTAGAGAATTCAACTTTAGTTTTATTTGGGGCCAAAGGTAATCTTGCAAGAGTAAAACTTATACCTGGATTATTTCATTTGGATGAATCAGGACAACTTCCGGAAGGTATGAGAATACTGTCTGTCGGTAGACAGTCCTCAACAAAAGATGAGTGGGAAAATGAAATTAAGCAAATGCTTGATAAGAAATTCAGAGATGGCTATTGCAAGGAAACATTTAAAAGATTTGTTGCAAGAAACTTATATCATGCGAACTTACCAGATGATCCAGAAGCATTCAAACAATTCGCTAGAAAACTAAATGATAAAAATGTATTTTCTCAAAATTTTGCTTTCTTTTTATCGGTTAGGCCGACGGATTTTGCATTAATTGTAGATCAACTAGCTAATGAGAGTTTATTAGATCAATCTACTGGATGGAAAAGAGTGTTAATTGAAAAGCCTTTTGGCACCAACCTCGAAAGTGCAATTAATCTCCAAAAATCAATTTCTAAGCATCTTAATGAAGAGCAAATATATCGGATTGATCACTATCTCGGAAAATCTGCATTACAAAATATTCTTGTTACCAGATTTGCGAACTCTATTTTAGAGCCTATATGGAATAGTAACTATATTGACCATATACAGATCACAAACCATGAAATGCTTGGTGTTGGAGACAGGACGGTATTCTATGATGCGACGGGTGCACTTCGTGACATGATTCAAAGCCATTTATTACAAATGATGGCTTTAACAACAATGGAGCAACCAAAATCATTTTCTCCTAATGATATCCGAGCTGAAAAGATAAAGCTCCTTGAGTCCATTAGGCCTATCGATACAAATGAATTTGATACCCATGCTTTTAGAGCTCAATATGCTGCGGGCGAAATAAAAGGTGAAGGCAAGGTTGATGGCTATCTTAACGAACTTGAGAGTAAGGACAGTGTTACTGAAACCTATGCTGCGGTTAAGATATTTATTGATAATCCAAGGTGGAATGGTGTCCCTATCTATCTAAGAACTGCAAAACGCTTACATGAGAGTGGGACCAATATCTCCGTAAAATTTAAAAATGCAGATACATTAATCGGAGATAAAAATAATTGGGTTGTTTTTAATATTCAACCTAAAGAAAGTACCTCAATAGAAATAACCACAAAAACACCTGGGCTTAACGATGATGAGCTTAGATCTACTAGACTTGAAGGATTAAATCGTGTCGAAGGGGATGAAAGCATTGATGCTTATGAGACACTGATGCTTGACCTTATAAGTGGCAATCAATCAAGATTTCTTCATGTTGATGAAGTTAAAGCGCAATGGAGGTTTGTTGACCCTATTATTAACTATTGGGCACAAAAAAAAGAGAAGCTTGATCAATATGTTTCTGGGATCTCAGACCCGGAATCTTCTAAGGTTATATTTGAAGATCCTAGTCAATTCTGGCGATAAGTTATATGAAAATTAAACAAATATGGTAATCACAAATCGTATACAATCTGTGAATAACGCCAATGATTAGGAAGCTTAATGTCAATAAAATCAGATAGATGGATCAGAGAGATGGCCCAAGATCATGGGATGATAAGTCCATTTGAGCCTCAAATGATTCGTGAAAGAGATGGCGAAAAAATAGTCTCTTATGGGACCTCTAGCTACGGTTATGATATTAGATGTGCGCCTGAGTTTAAAGTGTTTACCAATATCAATAGCACCATAGTTGATCCAAAAGCATTTGACCCCAATTCATTTGTAGAATTTAATGGTGACCATTGCATTATTCCACCAAATTCATTTGCATTAGCTAGGACAGTTGAGTTCTTTAAAATACCTAGAAATGTTCTTACTATATGTGTTGGTAAATCAACTTATGCCCGCTGTGGCATTATTGTTAACGTAACGCCATTTGAGCCTGAATGGGAGGGTTATGTCACACTTGAGTTCAGCAATACCACCCCTCTTCCGGCTAAAATTTATGCTGGCGAAGGGTGCGCTCAAGTATTATTCTTTGAATCAGATGAGGTTTGTGAAATCTCTTATAAGGATCGTGGCGGAAAGTACCAAGGACAAAGTGGTGTCACACTTCCGAAAATTTAATCATGAAATTTAAATTCCCCATTATCATAATAGACGAGGATTACAGGGCAGAGAACTCATCTGGCTTAGGCATTCGCGTTCTTGCAGAATCCATTGAAAAAGAAGATTTTGAGGTCATAGGAGTAACTAGCTATGTTGATTTGTCCTCATTTGCCCAACAACAAAGTCGTGCATCTGCCTTTATTTTAGCAATTGATGACGAAGAATTTATCGAAGAAAATCCAAAAGCCCTTGAGAGTCTAAGTAAGTTTGTTGAGGAAATTAGGTATAGAAATGATGAGATCCCAATTTTTCTTCACGGTGAAACAAGAACAAGCAGGCACATACCCAACAAAATACTAAAAGAACTGAATGGTTTTATTCATATGTATGAAGATACGCCAGAGTTCGTTGCTAAATATATTGTTCGGGAAGCAAAAACGTACTTGGAAAGTCTTGCCCCTCCCTTCTTTAGAGCGCTTACTCATTATGCGAGTGACGGCTCCTACTCATGGCACTGTCCTGGGCATTCTGGTGGTGTAGCTTTCCTAAAGTCCCCTGTTGGCCAGATGTTCCATCAATTTTTTGGTGAGAATATGCTTCGGGCGGATGTTTGTAATGCTGTTGAGGAGTTAGGCCAACTGTTAGATCATACAGGCCCTGTTGAAGCATCTGAGAAGAATGCGGCGCGGATATACAAGGCAGACCATTGTTATTTTGTTACAAATGGAACATCCACCTCAAACAAGATGGTTTGGAATTCAACGGTAGCGCCAGGAGATATTGTTGTAGTCGACCGTAATTGTCATAAGTCAGTTCTTCATGCCATCATTATGACAGGAGCAATCCCGATATTTCTAATGCCAACAAGGAATCATTTTGGAATAATAGGTCCCATCCCAAAAAAAGAGTTTAGCTGGGATCGGATTAAGGAAAAGATTAACAACAATCCTTTTATTGAAGATAAGGACGCTAAGCCCAGAGTGCTTACTATAACTCAATCAACCTACGATGGGATTCTATACAATGTAGAGGAAATTAAGGAAATGTTGGACGGAAAAATTGGTGCGCTACATTTTGATGAGGCATGGTTGCCGCATGCATCTTTTCATGACTTTTACGGTGATTATCATGCAATTGGAGCAGATCGTCCTCGATGCTCTGAGAGCCTTATTTTTTCAACTCAATCTACGCATAAAATGTTAGCTGGATTGAGTCAAGCTTCACAAATTTTAGTGCAGGACGCTGTAAACACTAAACTCGATAAAGAATTATTCAACGAATCATACTTAATGCATAGCTCGACCAGCCCACAATACTCCATTATTGCTAGTTGCGATGTAGCTGCAGCGATGATGGAAGAGCCTGGTGGCAATGCTTTAGTTGAAGAATCAATCATGGAAGCTCTTAATTTTAGACGAGCAATGAGAAAAGTAGACCAAGAATGGGGCGATGGTTGGTGGTTTCAGGTATGGGGTCCTGATGATCTGTCCGAGGAAGGAATTGAGGAGAGAGCAGCATGGATGCTTAATAAGAATGAAAAATGGCATGGTTTTGGCAATTTAGCTCCTAACTTCAATATGCTTGATCCCATCAAAGCTACTATCATTACTCCCGGACTTAATGTGGATGGTGAGTTTGATGAAAAGCTTGGCATACCCGCAATGATAGTTACAAAATATTTAGCAGAGCATGGGGTTATAGTCGAGAAAACAGGACTTTATTCATTCTTTATTATGTTTACTATTGGTATTACCAAGGGAAGATGGAATACGTTAGTAGCAGCACTTCAGCAATTTAAAGATGATTATGATAAGAATCAACCAATATGGAAAGTTCTTCCTGAATTTAGTCAAAAATTTCCAATTTATGAGAGCGTTGGGCTAAAAAATCTTTCAGACAAAATTCATGAAATTTTCACACAAAATGATATTGCTAGGCTAACAACTGAGATGTATCTTTCTGATATGGTGCCTGCAATGAAGCCTGCTAATGCTTTTGCTAAGATGGCTCATAAGGAAATTCAAAGGGTGCCTATTGATGACTTGGAAGGAAGGATTACGGCCGTTCTACTTACACCCTACCCCCCTGGAATTCCATTACTAATTCCAGGCGAGAGATTCAATAAAATTATTGTTGATTACTTAAAATTCGCCAGAACATTTAATGAAAAATTTCCAGGATTTGAAACTGACAATCATGGATTAATTAAAAACTATATTGATGGAAAATTAACTTACTACGTGGATTGTGTGCTCGATGATTAAGTTTGTCGTTGGTAATCAACAAATGAAAAGTGAAGACCTTCTTCATTAACTGATTGTTCCCTATTTATCTCTCCCCAATGATTAGTAGAGAATTGTGGGAAATAAGCATCCCCTTCAAGTACAGAGTCAATCTCGGTAACGTATAAGTGGGTCGCATGATCTAAAAATATTCTATATATTTCTTCCCCACCAATTACAAAGACTTGTTCCTCATCCTTAATTAATGAAAAGACATTGTCTACAGAACTTACAACATCAACACCTTTAATTTTTAAGTCAGTATTTCTGGTAATAATAATGTTTTTCCTGCCAGGTAAAGGTCGACCTATTGAGTCAAAGGTTTTGCGCCCCATTATTATAGGTTTCCCCATAGTTAAACTCTTAAATCTCTTTAAATCCTCGGATATATGCCACGGCAAGGCATTGTTAGCTCCAATAACATTATTCTTTGACATCGCTACAATAATTGAAATTTTTTGCACTAAACTGCTACTGGAGCTTTAATTAAAGGGTATGGATCATAACCCTCAAGCGAAAAATCATCAAAAGTAAAATCAAAAATATTATTGATTGATTTGTTAAGCACCATGGTTGGTTTAGTTTTAGGAGTTCTCGTAAGCTGCTCATTCACCTGATCTTCATGGTTTAGGTAAATATGCGCATCACCAAGGGTATGAACAAATTCACCAACTCTTAATCCACAAACCTGTGCAATCATTATAGTCAGTAAAGCGTAGGAAGCAATATTAAAGGGAACGCCTAAGAAAATATCGGCGCTTCGCTGGTAAAGTTGGCAGGATAGCTGTCCATTTGCTACATAAAATTGAAAAAAGGCATGGCATGGCGGAAGCTTCATTTGACTAATATCAGAAACATTCCATGCGGAAACTATTAAACGTCTAGAGTCTGGATTGACTTTTATTTGCTCAATAAGATTTTTTATTTGGTCAATTGATTTTCCATCATGCGTCGACCAACTCCTCCATTGATGCCCATAAACTGGGCCTAAATTACCTTTTTCGTCTGCCCATTCATTCCATATTGATATACCATTTTCTTTTAAAAACTTAACGTTTGTATCGCCCGTTAAAAACCATAGCAACTCATATATCACTGATTTAAGGTGAATTTTTTTAGTAGTTAGTAGGGGAAATCCTTCATTTAAATTAAATCGCATCTGATAACCAAAGACAGACGTTGTTCCTGTCCCTGTTCTATCTGTCTTAACTATTCCGTTATTTTTTACGTGCCTTAAAAGATCCAGGTATTGCTTCATATCAACTATTATTAATAATAAAGTTTTTAACTTGATCTGTGTCACTATTAAAAACTTCGTATCGTTGGTCAAGTGACTCAAGGTTTTTCAGTTGAGGGGGTCTTTCTGGATAGACTCCGATAGCCTCAAAGACTGATTTTTCAAATTTAATAGGGAGAGCTGTTTCCAAAACAATCATAGGGATATTTTTTATATGATCTAGGGCGGCCTTAACTCCGTCCGCGGTGTGAGTGTCAATAATGACATTAAACTCATTATATACCGACCTTATATAGTCAATTCTGTTTTCATGCTTGCTGCTAGATGAAATAAAACCATAATGCTTTATTCTTTCAAATGATTCACCATCAAGCTTAAAAGCTCCACCTTTATCAATATTATCCCAATACTGCCTTAATAAATCACTATCACGCCCCAACAAATCAAAAATAAATCGTTCAAAATTTGAGGCCTTCGAGATATCCATTGAGGGGCTAGATGTCTGAAAAGTTTCTTCAGATGATCTTGGTGCGTAGTTTCCTGTTTTAAAGAACTCATCTAGCACATCATTTTCATTTGTCGCTACGACCAAATGGTTGATAGGCAGTCCCATTGCTCGTGCTATATGTCCAGCACATACATTCCCAAAATTACCTGTAGGAACTGTAAAGTCAACTTTATCTGTATTCTTCGAAGTTACATCAAAGTAACCTTTAAAGTAGTAGACAATTTGAGCTAGGATACGGCCCCAATTAATTGAATTAACTGCACCTATTTTATGTTTATCTTTAAAAGCCAAGTCATTTGAAACAGCCTTCACTATGTCCTGGCAGTCATCAAACACGCCCTTAATAGCTATATTAAATATATTGTCATCCATAAGGCTATACATCTGTGCCGCTTGAAAAGGGCTCATTGTATTGTGCGGAGACAACATAAATACTTTTACTCCTTTTTTACCCTTCATTGCATATTCTGCAGCTGGTCCAGTGTCGCCAGATGTTGCGCCGAGTATATTTAAGGTTTTTCCATTTTTCTCTAAAACATATTCAAACATATATCCTAAAAATTGCATGGCTATGTCCTTAAAAGCTAAAGTAGGGCCATTTGACAAAGAAAGAAGGAATAAATTATCTTTTAACTTTAAGGTTGGGGTTATGTCTTCGGATTTTTGCTCCTCTCTACCAAGGGTATAAACATCGGATGCGTAAGATTTGTCTACTATGGCTCTTAAGTCGTTGCTCGGCACATCATCAATAAATTTCTGGAAAATGAAAAAAGCTAAATCCTGATAAGACATAAGCCGCATTTTATTAAGATCATCGTCCGTAAACTTAGGGTAGCTTTCAGGCAAATAAAGGCCGCCGTCAGGAGCCAATCCGGTTAATAATACCTCGGAAAAGCTTAACTCCGGTGACTTACCTCTTGTAGATATATACTTCATACTTTCCTATTTATTTTAGTTCTTCAATTCTTAATTTAATAATTTTATCTTTATTTTCTGGTAAGGATTCAATTGCTTTAATCACTTGATTAATTTGAGATTCTTGGACTTTTGATGTAACTAAAAATATATCAGGATCTTGGTTTGTTTCCTGAACCTCTTTATGAATCATAGCGTCAATTGATATGTCATGGCTTGCAAAGATATTTGTTATTTTTGCCAATAACCCAGCCTTATTTGCCATGGTAAATCTTAGGTAAAATTCTGACCACACATCTTCAATTGCCAAAAGTTTTTTCTGTTTAATTTTATTAGGCATAAACCCTAATGATGGAATCAGTTTTTTTGTCGACAACTGTGATTGCCTTGCAATATCGATAATATCTGCAACAACTGCACTAGCCGTTGGTTCTGCGCCAGCTCCAGCTCCGTAATAAAGTGTTGGTCCGACCATATTTCCTTTTACCAAAACGGCATTCATTGGTCCGCTTACATTCGCCACTAACCTTGCTTCAGGAATGAGTGTTGGGTGGACTCTTATTTCAACTGACTCTTGGTCCGACTTGGCAATTGCTAAAAGCTTAATTCTGTATCCAAGCTCCTCTGCATAAGTAATATCTTTTTGATTTAAATTGCTTATACCTTCTACAAAGACTGCATCAAAATTAATTGGTATACCAAATGCTATAGAGGCCATAATAGTTATCTTGTGAGCGGCATCAACCCCCTCAATATCAAAGGTTGGGTCTGCTTCTGCAAAGCCTAATTCCTGGGCTTGCTTTAGAGCGACATCAAATGATAGATTGTTTTCCTTCATTTCCGTCAGAATATAATTCGTTGTACCGTTTACGATGCCTGCAATCCATTCGATCTTATTTGCTGCCAAACCTTCTCTTAGGGCTTTAATAATTGGGATGCCTCCGGCCACTGCAGCTTCATAAGCAAGCTGCACATTATTATCTTCAGCAACAGCGAATAATTCCTCACCATGCATAGCTATCAATGCTTTGTTTGCCGTTACGACATGCTTTCCATTAAGTAATGCCTGCTTCACCAAGTCTTTTGCAATGCCTGTGCCCCCAATTAACTCGACAACAAGATCAATCTCTTTGCTTTCAACAAGCTCAAAAGCGTCACCAACAATCGGTATCGCTGAACCTACTATTTTTTTAGCTAAAGCAATATCTTTATCAGCGACCATAGCAACTTTGATTTCAATACCGGTTTTATGCAAAATTTCCTGAAAATTTTCTGTGAGCACTTTGTAAGTACCACCACCAACTGTGCCTATACCAATTAACCCTACATTCATTGTTTATCTCTTTCTAAAGTTATCTAAATATTCAGCTATGCGCTGAATAGCAATTTTAAGCTCATCTTCATTAGGCAAAAAAACCAACCTAAGATGATTATTGTCGTGCCAGTTAAAACCTGAGCCTTGAACTAAAAGGACTTTCTTCTCAACAAGTATATCCAGTATGAATTTTTGGTCATCCTCGATTACGTATAACTTGGGGTCTAACTTTGGAAACAAATACATTGCAGCCTTCGGCTTTACACAGCTTACCCCTTCGATTGAGGTAAGTAAGTCATATGCAAGTTCTCTTTGTTTGAATAGTCTTCCAGAAGGAGCCACTAGATCATTTATACTTTGGTACCCTCCTAGTGCCGTTTGGATAGCAAGCTGCCCAGGAACATTTGCACATAGACGCATAGAGGCTAACATATTTAATCCCTCTAAATAATCCCTTCCTCCCTCTTTGTCGCCAGAAACCACAAGCCATCCAGCTCTGTAACCACAGGCCCTGTAATTCTTAGACAAACCATTCAGCGAAATAAATAAAACGTCGTCCGCTAATGAAGCGATAGATGTATGAGTATTGCCGTCATATAAGACTTTATCGTAAATTTCATCGGCGAAAATGATTAGCTTATTTTTTCGTGCGATCTCAACTACCTCTTTCAGCAAATCGTCACTATATAAGGCTCCGGTAGGATTATTGGGATTGATAATCACAATGCCGCGTGTTTTTTCCGTGATTTTTGACTCTATATCCTTGATGTCAGGAAACCAACCTGCGTCTTCATCACAAACATAATGAACTGGGTTTCCGCCTGCAAGGGTTACTGCTGCTGTCCACAGAGGATAATCCGGCTTAGGAATTAATACCTCATCATCATTGTTTATGAGGCCCTGCATTGCCATCACGATTAGCTCAGACACACCATTACCAATGATAATATCGTCTACATCCACATTCTTAATATTTTTTTGTTGGGTGTAATGCATAATGGCTTTTCTGGGTTCAAAAAAACCATGGCTTTCTGTGTAGCCAGAAGCGCGGGACATATTTCTTATGACATCCTGAGTTATCTCGTCAGGGGCATCAAAACCAAATGCAGCAGGGTTGCCTATATTTAGCTTAATGATTCGATGACCGTCATCCTCCATCTTTTTTGCGTGCGCAAGAACTGGTCCCCTAATGTCGTAGCAGACGTTATCTAGTTTTTTCGATTTAAGAACTTTTGTCAAAATTTTTGCCAATAAAATTGATGTCAGAATTAGGTGTTATCTTACCTTTCTATTAGAATTTAGCCAATGAAACCAATCAAAAAAATGCGTCTAGATACATGAAATTTCATGAAATACATTCCGATAAAATTAATCTCATCAGAGCGTATGATGAGCAATCCGTAACTGTGCATGAAAAAAAAATTACCTCCAGTGCCATTTTATTTCCCGATAACATTATTGATAACCTTCACTACAAGTCTATCGATGATCTTTTTTCATCTAATTTAGATGAGGTTTTTAAGTATGAGCCAGAAATTGTATTAATTGGTATGCATGACAATAAGCATAATTTAACTCAAGAGCAAATCGCGTTATTTAACAAAAGAAATGTTTCTGTAGAGCTAATGGGCTTACCAGCAGGATGCAGGACCTTTAATATACTTATTTCTGAGCAGCGAAAAGCAGTGCTAATTATTTTATTATCGTTATAAACTTTCTTTAGAAAATACAATTGACGCATTAACGCCACCAAAACCAAAGCTATTTGACATTGCTGTCCGAATGATTCGTTCTTCTTTCTTAAGCAAGATCGGAAGTCCTTCTGCAGCAGGATCAAGTTCGTCAATATTCATTGAGGGTGTTAAGAACCCATTATTCATCATAATCAGGCTAAATATAGCCTCATTAGATCCAGCAGCACCCAATGCATGACCGGATAATGATTTTGTTGAAGCAATTGATGGAATTAGCCCGTATTTTCCGCCTCCAAAAACTTTTCTAATTGCCTCCAGCTCTACTGAGTCACCTACCGGTGTGCTCGTTCCATGTGTGTTGATGTAATCAACATTAGAGGTGTCTTTTTCCTTTAAAGCTATCTCCATGCAACGCTGAGCCCCTTCTCCGCTAGGAGCTACCATGTCATGGCCGTCTGATGTTGCGCCATAACCAACTATTTCAGCATATATTTTAGCCCCTCTTTGAACCGCATGCTCATACTCCTCCAATACCAAAACACTTCCCCCACCAGAAATTACAAACCCATCTCTGGATGTATCAAATGTCCGAGAAGCCTTTTCTGGCTGATCGTTAAATTTAGAAGACATCGCCCCCATTGCGTCGAAAAGATAACTCATAGTCCAATGCTCTTCTTCAGCACCACCGGCAAACATTACATCCTGTTTTCCCATCTGAATAAGCTCATAAGCGTTTCCTATGCAATGTGCGCTAGTCGAACAGGCTGAGGTAATTGAATAATTTATTCCTTTGATTTTAGCTCCTGTGGCAAGGCAGGCAGCAACCCCGTTGGACATAGTTTTAGTTACCATGTAAGGGCCGACACGACGTATCCCCTTCTCTTTTAATGTTTCGGTACCTTGAAGCATAGATTCAGTAGAGGTCCCTCCAGCACCAACAATGATACCCGTTCTAAAGTTGGAAACTTGGTCTTCATCTAGCTTTGAATCAGCGATAGCTTCCTGCATCGCTATCCATGCGTAGGCATGTCCTTTAGCCATAAAGCGCAGTAATTTTCTATCTATTAATTGATCAATGTCAATATTAATTGAGCCTGCAACCTGAGATCTTAATCCATGCTCCTCATATTCAGGCTGAAAGGTAATACCAGACTTTGAGTCCCGCAAACTGTTTTCAACTTCCTGCACATTATTACCAAGACTTGAAACAATGCCTATTCCAGTAACAACAACTCTTCTCAATTGGATATTCCTTTAAAAGTTATCAGTTCTTGTAAATAACCCCACCTTAAGATCCGTGGCTTGATAAATCAATCTTCCATCAACTTCCATAGTGGCATCTGCAATGCCCATAACCAATCTTCGCATAATTAATCGCTTAAGATTGATAGTGTAAGTAATTTTTTTTGCAGTAGGTAGCACCTGTCCGGTAAATTTTATCTCTCCTGATCCTAGGGCACGCCCTTTGCCAGGACCTCCTTTCCATCCCAAATAAAACCCCAGAAGCTGCCACATAGCATCTAATCCAAGGCATCCAGGCATAACTGGGTCTCCCTCAAAATGACACTGAAAGAACCATAGATCCTTAGTAATATCCATTTCGGCAATAATCTGGCCATTATCATAAGTCCCACCGTCATCGCTAACTTTTGTGATGCGATCAAACATAAGCATTGGAGGTAGAGGTAGCTGTGCGTTATCTTTGCCAAACAACTCGCCACGACCGCAAGCGAGAAGCTCTTCATTAGTGTAGCTATTTTTTTTCATAATAAATTATATTTATTCTCTAGATTAATTTGTTTACTTTCCAAACATGGTTCAGCTATAGTATATTTTCAATAATCCTGACTCAATTAACTAGGAATATATCACAATGAGTGATCAAAATCTGGCCGAATGGCGAAAACTTGCTCTGAAATTAGAGAGTGAAATTAATAAAGTTGTTGTAGGGCAAGAAGATCCTATAAGGCTTATAACAACTGCTATTTTTGCCAGAGGCCATGTGCTGCTAGAGGGTGATGTCGGTGTTGGCAAAACAACCTTGCTTAAAGCATTTGCCAGGTCCATAGGCGGAGGTTATGAACGAATCGAGGGTACCATTGATTTAATGCCTAACGACCTGATCTACCACACCTATCTTGGTGAAGACGGTAAACCCCATGTTAGTAATGGTCCGGTATTAAAATCAGGGGAAGATCTTTCAATTTTCTTCTTTAACGAAATTAATCGAGCGCGACCGCAGGTGCATTCACTGCTTTTGAGAATTATGGCCGAAAGGACGCTCTCAGCATTCAACAAGGAATTTAAATTTCCCCATCTCATTGTTTTTGCTGACCGAAATCAGGTTGAAAAGGAAGAAACCTTTGAAATTCCATCGGCAGCAAGGGATCGATTTATGATGGAGATACCTATTGTTATTCCACAGCAAGATGAAATCATGACGAGTCTTGTTTTTGATACCAAATTTCATGATGCGGATAAATTAGTTGAAGGTGCGTCATCCGATCTTCTTAAGTTTGATAAATTAAATGCACTTTCAGATGACATTCAAGTAAACGTTGGTGCTACAGCAAAGCTTAAGTCCTACGCTCTTAATTTATGGAAATCAACCAAAAATCCCGAATTATTTGATATCAAAATTAGTGGCGTAGATATCAATAGACTGATTATTTCAGGGGCAAGTCCCAGAGGAATTAGTATGATGATGAAATGTGCACGAGTGAATGCATGGCTCAATAATCGAACCGCTGTGATACCAGAAGATATTCATGCCGTCTTTCATGAAACTATTGCGCATAGGTTAGTTTTTAACCCAGTTTATGAATTAAAAAGAACAGAAATTGCTAACGAGCTTACGCATGAAATTTTAAACAAGGTAAGCGCTCCTTAATTTCATGGAATTCCTAAACGACACTTTTGATTACCATATAAACTGGAAGTCAAGAGGCTATCATCCAGGTCAGCATAAAAGCGATCAGCGTGGGATGGGTATTGAATTTGCTGGTCATGCAACAATAATTAACTACCCTGATCCCAGAAGAATTGATATAAGGCAGACAATCCGTGATCCTTTTGAGCAAATTCAGGTCAGAATCTTTAACCAAAGAAGTGCCACACCAGTCATTATTGCTAGTGACCTTTCAGCAAGTATGAATTTTGGTGGGGATAAATCTAAGCATAAGTTTGCCTCCGAGATCGCCTCAATCATAACTAATTCAGTAATGGCCAAGAGTGATGCAATAGGCTTTATTGGTTTTAATGATAAAATTGATTCAAGCTGGGTATCCTCTTTATCCTACAGACCCCACAGAACAGAAGAATTAATTAAAAGACTGGCTAGTTATCATGCAAAAAGTGCAGGTCATGATGGAATTAGGGATTTATACGAATATGTTCCTAAAGACCAGACCCTAATCTTTCTTATATCAGACTTTCATATGTCCATTGATGATATTAGCTCCACACTGGGACATTTAAGAAAGCATCGTGTAATTCCCATCATCCTATGGAATAAAAGTGAATATGAAGGCCTTCCTAAGTTTGGAGTGATTACTATAAACGACCCAGAGTCTGGCCAAGAGCAAACAATATTTCTTAGGGGTAATATGTTAGAAAAAATTAAAAGCAGCTTCAAGAAAAGAAAAGTTGAATTAGAGGAAGTTTTTCTTAAGCATGACTGTCCACCTTTTTTCGTGGGAGAAGAGTTCGATACCTTTGCCATGTCTCAATACTTTAATGAGTACTTTCATGCATAAATATCTGCTCACAATTTTATTTCTATTCTCATTCAATAACGGGCTCAGTGCATTTGAAGATCCCAAAAAATTTCGCGACATCGACCCAAAGTATATCGATCTGACTATCATAGATCCTGAGCAAAAAGTTGGGTTTACGGTCGGAGATACCATTACCCGACAAATTAATATTACAATTAAAAAGCCCTTTCATTTAGTTGAAGAGTCTCTCCCCATAGTTGGCTATGAAAAAAGATATAGAGGGCAATTGCTTGGCATGTCATTAGTAAAATCTGACTATACAAAAAAAATCTCTAATGAAGCATCGTCCTACACCATCAACCTAACATATCAAATATTTACGAATAATGTTGTAGCAAAACCGGCATTTATTACTGCAGATTACTATAGAGTTATGAATCCAGCCGATCCGGATAATGTATACAAATACCGCATTCCTGAGCTGACGGTCGCTGTATCGCCTATTGCAGTTTTTGGGCAGATTAAAGTAGAAGATGACATGAGTGATTACCGCGGTCCTTTCTTTATTGACTCTTCATCATTTTATCAAAAGATTCGTTATGCATTGATTGCGCTTGTCCTTTCTATCATCGTCTTGCTTTATGTATATAGTAAATACTCATGGGTTCCAAAACTAAACAAGGTATTTAGTCATGTATATAGAAAATTTAAAAAAACCTCAGCCTCTAATGAGAATATAGAGCTGTTGATCAAAGCCCTTCATACTAGCTTTGACAAAACTATCAGGCAAACCTTGTTTATCGACAATAAACACGTTTTGTATCAGCAAAACCCGTCATTCAGAAATATTGACTCGGAAATTGATAACTTTTTTGCTTTATCTCGAGATGTATTTTTTGAGCAAAATAAAACGCACAATATTTCTATGACCTATGATTGGCTAAAAATATTTGCCTTGCATTGCCGGATGTGTGAAAGAAAACTCATAGTAGATCCATCAGATATAAAAAAATTGAGTAGCTAATGAATTTCCTTAACGCCTGGGTTCTTTTTTTTCTTCCGCTAACATTTATTCCATTTATATTTTTTCAATCTAGCAATAACAATTATTCATGGAACGACATGATTCCATTAGATCTCCTGTCAATCGTTGTTGGGATTTTATTAAAGGTATTAAGCTCACTCATTATTGCCCTCTTAATACTGGTGCTTGCTCAACCATTTTCTGATCAAAAAGTTATAGATAAGGTTGGAGAAGGCGCTCAAATTGGATTAGTTCTAGATAGGAGTGCTTCAATGGACGAGCCTTTCGCCGGTGACAGTGAAAAAGCAGGTGAAACAAAATCAGCTGCTGCAAGCCGCCTTATTATTGATTTTTTTGAGTCTAGAACCAACGATATGGTTGGAGTAATAACTTTTAGTAACTCAGCGATGTTTGTTTTACCGCTTACAGAAAATAAGGAAGCCATCAAAGCTGCTGTTTCAGCAACTGCAGGCAATGCATTATTTCAAACCAATATTGGTGCTGGTTTAACCAGTAGTGCGGCACTTTTTAATGAAGTGGCTGACTCAGGTTCTAGGGCCATTATCTTACTATCTGATGGAGCCGGGAGAATAGACGCTAATACTCAACAAAAAATTAGAGATTGGTTTGATCGATTTGATATAGGTCTTTACTGGATAGTTTTAAAACAACAAAAAGGGATCAGTATTTTTGACGAAAATTTTGTGCCAAGAGATGAGGAGCAACCTCCCCCTCAAATTGAACTCTACGATTATTTTAAAACATTCCGATCACCTTTTAAGGCTTATGAAGCAGAAGATCCAAAATCTCTTGAAACCGCCATAAAAGATATCAGCTTAAAAGAAAAGAAACCAATTATGTATACGCAAAGAATCCCTGGGAAGAATTACTCATTGCCACTGCTATTATGTGCACTTTTTTTAAGTTTGATGTTATTAATATTAAAATTTATTGAGGTAAAATCATTACGATGAAAATAAAAAACTTCATGACGGTAAAAAAAATAACCTACCTGTCAATTGTGGCAATAATCATAAGCAGCTATCTCTTAATAGATTCTAGTTTAAATATTTATCGCATTAAAAAGTTTAATAAAGCTATCGCTGTTGGGGATTCCACAGAAGTGCTTTCTCGAAGCTTTGAATCGCGCTTTGCCATTGCCTATTGGCTTGCTACAAAAGAGATGTTTAAGGAGTCAACGATACTTTTTAATAATCTTCTGGAAGAAGCCAATGAAGATCAGCAATCCGCAATACATTACAATATCGGCAACATATTTTTTAAGCGTGGTTTGATTATTAATGGTACCAGCATGACTGTGCGTGACGAGGCTGAGTATTTGTTACGCCAAGCGAAAAAAACATACGTTCAATCATTAAAATTAAATAATGCGCACTGGGATGCAAAGCATAATCTTGATCGTTTACTCACGATGCTTCCTGGAGACCCTACACCAGGCGTTGGAGACTCGGACTCACCCGGATTAATTATGGGTAACATTCCCGTTGGCTTACCATGATTAAAATGGTTACAAGATTAAAGCAAGACACAAATTTTCTTCTGTTGTTTTTAGCTTCTTTAAGTCTTGGTATAGCGGTAGTAAATCCCAGCATTCCTATTACTCGGAACATTTACAATTATATTTTTATTGTCGATATTTCTCAAAGCATGAACACCATGGATATGAGTGTTGGTGCAGAAAAGGTGTCTCGAATTGATTTTACAAAAAATACCTTAAGAAAGATTTTAGAGAGACTGCCATGCAAGTCTAAGGTAAGTATTGGTATGTTTGCCGGGGTTAGCGTTGCTGCTACTTATACCCCTATAGAAATATGTGAAAACTTTAGCGCTATTAATAGCACCGTTGATCACCTAGATTGGCGTTCAACATGGTCTGGCAATACCCGTATTAGGGAGTCAATGGTTAATCTTGCCAGACTTATTCGTAGCTTCCCAGAATCTGCCCAAGTAATTTACTTCACTGACGGCGAGGAAGCTCCCAAGCTTCATATATTTAACACAAGAGATCTTTCGCAATTTCAAGGTGGAAATGATTGGCTGCTTGCAGGGGTAGGCACCTTAGAAGGAACAGCCATTCCAAAGTATGATAGTAAAAATCAGCTGATTGGTTACTGGTCTAACGAGAGCTTTGCATTGCAGCCAGGAATTGCACAGATTTCAGAGTCGAATATTGGCACTAGAAATGATAGTGTTGCGAGCGGAGTAAGTGATCGGTATTTATCTAGACTTGACGAACAATACTTAGTTGATCTTAGTAAAGAAATTAAGGGTCAGTATGTTAGGGCAACGAATGTAGATGTTGTATTAGATGCGATGGGTAAACAAAAAGCAGCGTGGCGTGACCAATCGGAATTACCCTTAAGACATATACTGACGCTTTTTGCACTCATGTTATTCTTGATGCGATTTATTTCCCTAAAAAAAATTCAGGGTTTTTTTAAGAGGTAACCCATGCAAAATACATTAAACCACTACCCGCTTCACAAAGAATTGTCACTGATTGAGGTCTCGGGTGAGGATGCAGCTTCATTTCTGCAAGGTCAAATCACTAATGACATAAACCTGGTTAATGATAAAACATCGGTATATGCAGGCCTATGTAACCCTAAAGGTCGGTTATTAGCCTTTTTCCATATACTAAAGCTACATAAAAGCTTTTTTCTTATTTGTCCAAAATGTATTGCTGAAAACATTGCTAAAAAGTTATCAATGTACGTATTACGGTCTAAGGTAAATATTGCAATAAACACAACCACTCGGTTGCATGGTTTAGAAATAGCAGGGGAAGAGCTTGGTAAGGAGATCGGACTGTCTGACACTGTATCTGATATGCAATCATTTTTACATGAAGGCATGCATCTAACAAGAGTGCCTGGTTCGCACCCGCGATACTTATGTTTGGGAGACAGTTTAGCTATTGAGAGCTTTATTGCTGCGAATTCAAAACATAGCGTTCAAGGTACTTTTGACAGCTGGAAAATGGAGAGTATTGCGAAGAAAATTCCAAATATATACCTAGAAACACAAGCAAAATTTATTCCTCAGTCGCTTAATTTGGATTTAATAAATGCCATTAACTTTAAAAAAGGTTGCTATACAGGACAGGAAATTGTAGCTAGAACGCATTATCTTGGGACTGTAAAAAAACGCTTGTTCAGAGGGGTGTGGAACGGAGATAGATCCTTATTGGCATATGGTGACGATATCCTAGCCGATGGTATTTCTGTCGGTCAAGTCATTGATTATGTAAGCGATAAATCTGAATCCCATATTCTATTTGAGCTTAAAATTGACTGCATAAAAAATGATCTAGTATTGCAAGAGCATTCTTTGGTGGCTATCGACTAAACAAAAAAACCACCTCACGGTGGCTTCCCAACTTACTTGATTATACCAAGTTCGTCTCACGCCCTTATAAAGTGTAAATAGTCCACAAAAGAATTTTCTTATTGGCTGTAGATTTTAATTGTTTGTTTGTTTTTAGGCTACAATATCGAAAATAAATATCTAAATTACACTAGGATGCATTTTGATAATAAATATCAGTCTGAAACAAAAAACCCTCATCCTTGCCCCACTGATCGTGGCGGCGTCTCTGACCCAAGCCGACGCACTCAAATCAGCACTCGACATGCAGGATGCACAAGATAAGGCTGAGATCATGGATCTAACAACGA